>Ga0207702_10000201_pt1 | contig 70471 bp, 65 predicted proteins | sample KBSCornC62_FD_184302 | JGI IMG/M metagenome (GOLD analysis project Ga0207702, IMG submission 184302) | Corn rhizosphere microbial communities from Kellogg Biological Station, Michigan, USA - KBS Corn C6-2 (SPAdes) (version 2) | ecosystem: Host-associated > Plants > Roots > Rhizosphere > Soil ...
AACTTTTCTGTCGCATTTTTATCAAAATGACGTAATTGAGGCAGCGGATATTCACACAAAGCGATGAAATACTCAACTTCAACAAACACCCGGTATTTGATCAGCGCAAATTCGGAAAAGTATCCGGCCAGGTTTGCAGTTGTGTTTCGATAGCGGCCGTCAATAGGTGAAATTGCTGAAAGCGGTGTAAGTGTCATGCAGAGTAAACTTTTTGCAAAGATAATAATTTAGTGCGGGGTTAAGTTAGCTGGTTATTTAGCCGCAAAGGGGCGCTAAGGTTAAGCAAAAAACACAAAGTATAAATGGGGTAATATAAATTATTATGTCAGAAGATGAAATTTCCAATATTGTTATAGGGTGCGGAATTTATGTCCACAACGCCCTGGGCCCTGGATTATTGGAAAGTGCTTATAAAGAATGTCTGTTTTATAAGTTGGTTCAATCCGGCTTCTATGTAGAAAAAGAAAGGCCGAGCCCCTAATTTTTGAAGATGTAAGATTGGACGTAGGCTATCGTATTGATTTGTTAGTGGAGAACAAATTGGTAATTGAAATAAAAAGTGTTGAAACGCTGACTGATGTTCACCTCGCCCAAACATTAACCTACTTAAAACTCGGGCATTATAAATTGGGATTGCTAATGAACTTTAACGTCTCAAAATTAAAGGAAGGCATAAAAAGGGTAATAAATAGTGGTATGTAAACCGTGAAGGCTGGAACAGCTATAATGCATTTTGCGACCTTTGCGAAAATCTTTGCGGCCTTTGCGGTTAAATAATCTGATGGCGCAAATTGCCCCATAAATTGTCATCATCCGCACCTGTCGGTTACCAAAACCCGGGATATTTTTGTCCGAGTGAAGTAAAATGTCAGGGAAACGTAAATTGCTTAGGAAACTTTGAAATCTAAAAATGTTTCCATAGTTTTGACCCGAAATGTCAATAAGTCAAACAGAGCGTATCGTTTCGGGCAGCGAGGAGTTGTTTTTAAAGGCCGGGATAAAGAGCGTTACGATGGATGATATTGCCGCGCACCTGGGCATGTCGAAAAAAACCATCTACCAGTTTTTTAAAGATAAAAATGAGCTGGTACTTGCGCTGGTGAAAAAGAAGCTGAAAGATGATGAGGACCAGATGGCCGCCATCATCAGCCAAAGCGGGAATGTGATGGAGGAAATGATCAACATGATGAAATGTTCGGAAGATATTTTTTCAAGGATCAATCCCATCGTTATACACGATCTGCAAAAATATCACCCCGAAGCCTGGAAGCAGTTCCAGGATTTTAAGTCAGGCGTGATCGTGCATACGCTGGAGATGTTGTTGAGCAAGGGCATTAAGCAAGGTTATATACGTCCCGATATCGATGCAAGGATACTGGCCCGGATGCGGGTGGCGCAGGTGGAGATGGGCTTTAACGCGGGCATTTTCCCCGTAGCTGAGTTCAGTGTATGGAAGGTGCAGTACCAGATGCTCGAGCACTTTAACTACGGGATATGTACCTTAAAAGGCTATAAGGTACTTAACCAGTACAAAAATATAATTGAAGAATAACACTGCTGACATACGGTTGTCACCCGCACGGATTTATTTTGTGACAAATGTCCAATTCAGCGGTAAAAAAATGTTATACAAACGAATCACACCATAAAATGAAACAAATACTAATTATAGCTTCCCTGCTGTTTGCCGCCGGCCTCAATAGCTACGCGCAGCAGGACACGAGTAAAAAACAAACGTTTAACTTTTCGGTCGCCGATTGTATAAATTATGCCTACGCCCACCAGGACTCGGTAAAGAATGCCGCGCTGGATGTACGCAGCGCCGACTACAAGATTAAAGAAACTATCGGGACCGGCCTGCCGCAGATCAGTGGATCGGCTTCATTCCAGGACTATTTAAAGGTGCCTACTACAGTTGGGCCGAATTTCTTTTCGGGGCAACCAATAGATCCAAATGCGCCGCTGGCGCCTTTTCCTTTCGGGCCGGTTAATTATAATAATACCTATTCCGCTCAACTCACGCAATTGCTGTTCAGCGGCACGTTTTTGGTTGGCCTGAAAGCGGCCAAAACCTATAAGGAACTTTATGAAAGGACGTTAGTGCGATCAAAAATACAAACCAGCGTAAACGTAACCAAAGCTTATTATCAGGTGCTGGTTAGTAACGAACAAATTAAATTGCTGGATGCAAACATTAACCAGATAAAGCAGCAACTCGATCAAACCACGCAGCAAAACAAACAGGGTGTGGTTGAAAAGATAGACGTGGACCGCTTAACCGTGCAGTACAACAACCTGGTTACCAACCGCGAGAATGCGGTACGGTCGCTGGTGCTGACCTACGAGCTGTTGAAATTTCAAATGGGAATGCCTATACAGCAGGAAATCACTTTAAAGGACAAACTGGAAGACATCGATTTGAACCAAAACGCCGCCGCCCTGCCCGATACTTCATTTTACCACCGGCGTATTGAATATAACCTGGCGGAAACCAACGTAAAGCTGAACCAGTTGGATGTGCTGCAAAAAAAGGCTGCATTCCTGCCTTCGCTTTCGGCAAACGCAGGTATAGCCGATGTGTACCAGGAAAATCATTTCAAGTTTTTGTATGATCACCCATATTTTAATGATTATATAGGCTTAAGTTTAACCGTGCCCATCTACAACGGCGGGCAGCGCAAAAACCAAATGCGCGAATCGCAGATCAATGTTCAAAAAGCACAAAACGACCTTTATAATGCAAAAAACGCACTAAGTCTGCAGGTAAGTAAAGCGCAAATAACCCTGACAAATGGGATTGAATCATTAAACAACCAAAAGCGCAGCCGTGAACTTGCCGAAGAAGTGCTGCGGGTTGCAAGAATAAAATACCAGCAGGGGGTTGGGTCGAGTATAGAAGTTACGCAGGCGGAAACGGATTTGCAAAGCGCCGATAATGACTATATTCAGGCGTTGTACAACTCCCTGGTAAGCAAAGTAGACCTTGAAATGGCTTTAGGCAACATTAAATAAAAACAGGCTCAAACAATAACCAACATACAAGACATGAAAAAACTGATATACCTTTCGGCAATTATGGTACTGGCGGCATGCAATAAACCGCAGGACAAAGCGGCGCAACTGGCCGATCTGAAAAAACAACAGGCGAAAATAGATTCGCAGATCGTGAAGCTGCAGGCTGAATTAGGCAAAAAAGATACGGTGAAATCGATCGACGTGAGTACGGTTACCGTTACACCAGGCAATTTTACCAATTATGTTGATTTGCAGGGACGTATAGATGCGCAGGATAATGTGATGGCCTATTCACAATCGCCTGGCGTTATTACCTCGCTAAACGTCAAAGCAGGCGACCACGTAAGCAAGGGCGAAGTTTTAGTGCAATTAGACAATAGCGTTTTGAACCAGCAAATTGCACAAGCACAAACACAGGTTAATTTGAACAAGACGTTATATGATCGCCAAAAAAATCTTTGGGATCAGAAAATTGGCACCGAAGTTCAATATTTACAGGCTCAAACGACGTTGTTAAGCTCGGAAAAACAAGTTTCCCAACTGCGTCAGCAAGCTGATATGTACCGGATAACCGCGCCCATAAGCGGCACAATAGACCAAATGGACCTTAAACTGGGGCAGGTGATACAACCTGGCACCAATGGAATACGAATAGTAAATACCGACAATTTAAAAGTAAAAGCTGATGTACCGGAATCATACGCAACGGATATCAATCAGGGTGACCAAGTTAAAGTCGTTATCCCTGACGCCAATGATTCGCTTAACCTCAAAGTCACTTTTGCCGCCAAGGTAATCGATCCCGGTTCGCGGAGCTTTGGTATCGAAATTAAACTTCCGCCCAGCAAAACACTGCGGCCTAACATGACAGCAACCATTCGTGTAGCAGATTATTCGAAAAAGAACTCTTTATCGGTTCCGTTAAAAGCCATTCAACATTCAGATACCAGTGCATTTGTGTTTGTTAATCAAAACGGGCTTGCAAAAAAACGGATTGTTAAGATAGGTAACACGTATGGCGGAAAATCAGAAATTACAGCAGGTTTGTCAGCCGGCGATCAAGTTGTGACCGAAGGCGCGAGCGAGATCGAGGACGGCGACAAGTTGAGGGTTCTGAACTCGGCTAATTAATCATTCAAAACAAATTGGATATGAAAGACCAGGAAAAAGAATTTGCGCCCTCCAGCTGGGCCATCAATAATAAAACGGCGGTTTACGGTTTCATATTTATGATCGTGCTGCTGGGCTTGCTGAGCTATATAAGGCTGCCAAAAGAGAACTTTCCGGATATTGCGCAGTCCAAAGTTTTTATCACTACCGCTTATAATGGCCAGTCGCCGCAAAACATCGAGGTACTGGTTACCAAACAGATCGAAAAGCAGCTGAAGTCGTTAAAAGGTCTGAAGAAGGTGACTTCAAACACCCAGCAAAACGTATCCATCATAACGGCGGAGTTTAATGCCAATGTCGACATTAGGAATGCCAAGCAGGACGTGAAAGATGCCGTTGACAAGGCCAAACAGGACCTTCCGAAAAATGACAACAATTTGCAGGAGTCGGTTATTTCGGATATCGACGTGGCCGACCTGCCCATTTTGTACATTAACATCTCCGGAAACTACAGCCTCAAAAAATTAAAGGAGTACGCCGATAATTTAAAGGATGATATAGAGGCCATGAAGGAAATATCCAAAGTGGATGAAGTAGGGGCGCTGACGCCTAATATCCAGGTAAATGTAGATATTGATAAAATGACCGCAGCGCAGGTGAGCTACAATGATATCATCCAGGCTATCGGCAACGAAAACGTGATTTCGAGCGCGGGTACCATCAAAAGCGATGGCATGCAGCGCACCATCGACGTGAAAGAGGATTTTAAAAGCGCCGACGAAGTGCAAGCGCTCGTTGTGCGCAACCCGCAGGGGAAGGCTGTTTATTTGAAGGATATTGCCGAAGTTAAGGACGCTTTCCAGGATCAAATCAGCTACGCACGTTTAAAAACACCTAACAACCCCAACTTTAAAAATGTAATAACATTAAATGTCGCTAAACGGTCGGGGGAGAACCTGATTGAGGCATCGGATAAAATTTATGCGATGATCAAACAAAAACAGCAAACCGTTTTCCCGAAAGGCCTGGATATTACCGTTACCGGCGACCAGTCGGATAAAACCCGTTCAACACTGAATGACCTGATCAATACCATCGTGATCGGTTTTATTTTGGTTACCATAATCCTGATGTTTTTTATGGGTACTACCAATGCCATTTTTGTGGCGTTATCGGTACCGTTGTCGTGTTTTATCGCCTTCATGCTGATGCCGGCCATCGGCTTTACGCTCAACATGATCGTGCTCTTCTCGTTCCTGCTTGCGCTGGGTATCGTTGTGGACGATGCTATCGTCGTCATTGAAAACACGCACCGTATTTTTGCCAATGGCGCTGTTCCCATTAAAAAGGCGGCAAAAATGGCCGCAGGAGAGGTGTTTTTACCGGTATTTTCGGGCACAATGACCACGCTGGCGCCTTTTATTCCGCTGGCTTTCTGGAATAGCCTGATCGGGCACTTTATGTTCTTCCTGCCAATAACCCTTATTATCACCTTATTGGCCTCGCTGGTTGTTGCGTACATCATGAACCCCGTTTTTGCGGTTGATTTTATGAAGCCGCACTATGAAGGTGAGCACGACCACCCGCGGTTCGACCGTAAAGTGCGCCGTGCATTGATATTTTTTGCCATTGCCGCTGTTTTAGGATACTTAATGAATCCGGGCGTTGGTAATTTTGTGGTTTTCGCGGCTTTCCTTTACCTGTTAAATCACTTTGTCCTTTTAAGGATAATAGACAAGTTTCAAAAGAACCTTTGGCCGCGTTTTCAGCACTGGTATGCACGCCGGCTGGAATGGGCTGTGCAGCGCCCCTGGTGGGTATTGCTCGGCGTTGTTGTGCTTTTTATCTTCACCATGGGATTCACGGCCGCCAGAAGTCCAAAAGTGGTATTTTTCCCTACGTCCGACCCTAACTTTGTTTACGTGTACGTAACCATGCCGATCGGTACCGACCAGGCTTATACCAACCAGGTTGTCGCAGACCTTGAAAAGAAGGTTGCAAAAGTGGTTGAGCCTGACAAAGATGTGGTATCTTCTATCATCTCGAACGTATCGGTAGGTGTTACCGACCCGACCGACGAGGACCAGGGGACCTATTACAATAAAGGAAAGATCACGGTTGCCTTTGTGGAATTTGGTAAACGCAACGGCAAGGATACCAAAGCTATTATGACCAGGATACGCAATTCCGTTCAGGGTGTGCCCGGGGCGCAAATTGCAGTGGCGCAGGAAAATTCAGGCCCACCGGTGCAAAAAGATATCGATATTGAAATAGCCGGCGATAATATGGATACCCTGGTGAGAACCGCCGACAGGCTGAAAAAATTCATCAATCGCCAAAACATTGGCGGTATTGAAGGCCTTCAGCCGGACGTGCAGGCCGACAAACCTGAAATAGTGTTCGATATTGACCGCGAACGTGCTAATCGCGAAGGGATCAACACCTCGCAGATCAACCAGGCGTTATTCACCTCCGTGTACGGATGGAAAGCTTCGGATTTCAGAAACACCGCCGAGGATAATTATGAGATCGACGTCCGCGCAAAAGAAGACCAGCGCAATAATATCGATGCGTTGCGTAATTTAAAGATCACCTATCGCGACCTGGCGACAGGCGGGGCTATCCGGCAGGTGCCTATCTCTGCCTTCACGGACATCAGGTACACCAATACTTATGTAAATATCAAGCATAAACAATCGCGTAGGGTGATTTCATTAGTTTCCAACGTCATTCAGCCTGCATTTAATCCAAATGAAGTTGTTGCCAGCATATCCCAGGCGATCAACAACTTTAAAGCGCCTGACGGCGTGTCGATACGGATGGGTGGCGGCCAGGAAGACCAGGCAGAGGCAGCAACTTTCCTGGGAACTGCACTGTTGATCTCTTTTGGCTTGATATTGATCATCCTGATGATGCAGTTTAACTCTATCGGTAAAACACTGATCATATTAACGGAAATATTTTTCAGCATCATTGGGGTGTTCCTCGGGCTTAGCCTGTTTAACATGACTTTCTGTATCGTCATGACCGGTATCGGTATCATTGCGCTGGCTGGTGTCGTCGTCCGGAACGGTATATTGCTGGTTGAATTTACCGATATGCTCATCGAGCAAGGGCAAAGCCTGCACGATGCCGTGGTTGAAGCCGCCCGCACCAGGATGACGCCGGTATTGTTAACCGCCACCGCAGCCATATTGGGCTTAATCCCACTGGCATTGGGCTTTAATATTGATTTTGCAGGGCTGTTCACACACTTTAAACCACATATTTATTTCGGAGGTGACAATAATGCCTTCTGGGGACCGTTGTCATGGACGATGATCTTCGGACTTGGTTTTGCCACCATCATCACGCTGATATTGGTGCCTTGTATGTATATCATCCGGGTAAGGATGAAAACAGCATTGGCCGGCGGCAATAAAAAAGCGGAAGAAGTTCCGCAGCTGGAAGAAGCCGCGGTTTAAACTGAAACAAATACAAGGGCGAAAGCCGAAAGCGACTGGCATACCTGCCGTTGTTGCTTTCGGCTTTTGTTTTTATCCTTAAAATTGCAGCAATTAATGGTTTGAGGAAATAAATTGATTACCGCTGCGTTTCATTGTAATTTTTGATAAATTTGTTAGAAAAGTCAGCATGACATTTAACCAATTATTTAGTTTGTTTTCCAGCAAAAGCCCCGATGGTTGCAATAACTGATCTCCAGGATATCAAGAAAGAGAAGATATTGGAAGCCGCATACAACCGGTTTCTGCATTATGGTTATTCCAAAACAACCATGAATGAGATTGCCGGCGACCTGTCTATGTCCAAAGCGTTGCTGTATTATTACTTCCCCGATAAAAGCCGGTTGTATATTGATGTGATGCGCAAGATAGCCGATGAATATTTACAGCAATACGCCGAAAAGGAAGGTTCCTTTGTAAACCTGAGGCAGGCGTTTGAGTTCCAGATCAATACACAGCACGAATTTATCCTGAAAAATTATAACTTCTTCGATTTTTTCAGGTTGAACGAGCAAAGTTTGCCGGATATGATATGGGAAATAGTGGAGCAGGTACACCAGGGCGAAAAAGCCACTTTAGTGAACGCCATTGATGCAGAAGTAAAAAAGGGGAAAATAAAACCGGTGGAAAACGCCGGCGAGATAGTAGAGCTGTTGCTGGATGCCTTGCACGGTGTAAGGGTAACGGCAAAATCCAATAAAAAAACGATGTTCCCGGTTAAAGATGATCTGGAAGAAATCCGCAAAAAACGCCTGTTATTATGCGAGATATTTATTAAGGGGCTAAGTAATTAAAAGTTTGATCCTTAGAATTTTAATACTGTCACCACGCAGTAAAAATACACCTGACGCCACCGGGCATGCCGCAAAATTGGTACCTTTGACTTGAACATTCAAAGAGTCAATAATTAACATTTTCGATATTAATTATTCAAGATACTTCTAATTTAGAGGTGATTGTTTTAGAGTGATTGGAGCGGGCCGGTTTAATTCGTCCCGCTTTTTTGTTGCTCTTCCTGTAAAGTAAGCATCCTCCAGTTCCGGCTATCCGACGATGACCCGCCGCCATATTTTAAAGTAGCGGTGAATTGGGTTTGAACTTCGTGTCCCTCACTGTTCTGTATGGTGTAAAAGGCTTTCACAACATAAATGGAGTCGGCATCTTTTGAACACTGAAAATCGTTGTCAGGAAAAATAACATCGCCGCTGGCTTTTATTTTTGAACGGATCAGGTCTTTGGAAACCTGGTAAGCCTGGTTTTTTGTCGGTATATCCGAAAAAAGACCTTCGTTTGTACCCGAGCGAACAGCCAACCTGAAAATTACTGCGATGAAAACGATAATAAATACTATAAGGACTATAACAGCCTCGCTGGTCGGTTTTCGTTTTTCTTCCTTCGCCGCTAAATAATCACCTTTTTTCATTAATCAAAAAATCGTATCGTGCAATACAATTTTAACGTAAAAGAGTTTTTTTTGTTTCGATCAATAAAAATCATAGCAACGCCGGGCGCCCTCAAATTTTTGGTACGTGTCTGTTCTTGAGGGAATTGTCGTCTCATAGCCGATGCTGCCTTCGGTGGTGCCGCTGGTATTGCTGTAATTTAAGCCTGATACCGGCGCATCGTGGCTAACGCCAAGCCGCAGCTTTTCACCCCCGTCCTTGTTGATAAAAATATCGAATATGAGCGACACAACAACTGCGCTGGGTCCGCCGCCTGCGCCGCCGCTGCGATACCATAACCCTGCATTTATATTCGGACGCTTATATTGGAAGCCGATACTGTAAGATTGAGATACCGATTGTTTATAAAACACAACCGATGGGATAATGTAGGATTTGTCGTACTGGTCGTTGTTGTCGTTAGGGGCGAGATCGAAACGGTAGCTGCCATGAAAATTAAAACGGACGGGCAGCCGGGCCGGCGTTCCGCTGAACGATTCGTTAGGCTGGTTAAGATGCATCGCGGCGGCGCCGATGTCAAATTCGCCGGCGACAAGGTTGATGCCCGCGCCCGAATCAAAGAAGAACTTATTGTTAAATTGCGGGAGCGCAGCGGACGACGTTGAACCGGGGATATAACCCAGGCGAGGATCGATCTGGTCGCCGAATACCAGGTTGCCCCAGTCAATGGTGTTGTCGGTTACACCGGCCTGCAAGCCGAATGACAGTACAAAATCCTGTGAGCCGACGCTGTAGGCATAGGTGCCTGAAATATTATTTGTTGTTAAAAAAGCGGTGCCCTCGCTGCTGCGCGTCAGAAGCAAGCCGACCCCACCGCCAAACTTTGGAATATTGTAGTCGACAGAAGCCGAGAGATAATTAAAACTGCCCGGTACCGATGTAAACTGGTTGCGGTAGATCAGGTTCATGCGCAAATCTCCTTCAAACTGCCCGGTAAGGGCTGGATTAAGATAGATAGGTGAGTTAAAAAACTGCGAATACATATGATCCTGGGCAACACAGCAAAAAGCGGCCAGGGTCAGGGCAAAACACAAAGCGGTACTTTTTAACTGCATTATTAACTATCTGATTAAATGAATTGTGCCTGCTCTTTTGGGCAGCGAATTTTTAATGACATTTCCTTTCCATTCCGTACCGTTTATAAACCTGGCCGATACCTGCCAGATGTACACACCCTGGGGCATCGGTTTTCCGTTAAAAGTACCATCCCAGCCTTCAACCGGCGCGCCTTTGTCGTCCAGCTTGCTGGTTTCCCACATCAGCTGCGAAAAGTTGTTAAATATTTGCAGGTGCCACTCTTTAATACCCGAGCCTTTGGCCATAAACGTTTTCAATTCAAGGGTCGCCCCGTCAGGCTCAAAAGCATTCGGCAAATATAACTGGCCCGGTACGCCGGTTATTCTTACGTAGTGCGCAACAAGGCTGTCGCACCCGGCAATGTTCTCCGCCGTGAGGGTAACTTTATAAAGGCCCGTGTCAGGGAAAGTATGCTCCGGATCTTCACTGGTCGACCCCTGGCTTTTGTCGCCAAAATCCCAAAGCCACTTCACAGGGCCGTTTGTTGTATGATCGATAAACGAAAAGCTGTAGTTGGGTATGCTGGTAATGCTGTCGGGTTTTTCAGTGAACGCCACAGCAGGGGGTGACGTAACCGTTATATAGGCTTTTTTTGAGACGACATTGGTGCAATTGGTTACGGGGTTGGTCGCCGTTAAAGTGACCGTAAACGGCGATCCCGCAGTAAAATAGGTATGCGGCCCCGGACTGAACCCCGTGGCATGGCTGTTGTCGCCAAAATCCCAGTCATAGATCAGCGAACTTGCATGTATGGAAGGGTCATCCGGGGTCAGGTTGGTAAAGGTGACTGCCAGGTTTTTACAGCCCAATGTAACATCTGCCGAAAACGCCGGCTGCGGAACGGTGTATACCTCCACCTCGGACGGCGGCGACTCAAGGTTTGTGCAACTGTTTACGGTGGTGATGGTTACGTAAAAAATGCCCGGCGTATCAAACGTATAGGGCAGTGGCGCGGCTCCGCCGGGGCGTATATCAATCACATTGTGGTTTGCATCATAAATAGTGTATTTGTAGCTGTCGCCACCTGTCGAGTTATTGATGAATGTTGCGTTAAACGGCGCACAGCCTTTGTTGGCGCCGTTTTCGATAAACATTTGCGCAACAACGCTTGAGGGCGAGGTCGTAATCGGGATAATGGCGCTTTGCCCGGTATTTCCGCAAAAGCCGGTTGCTACCATATAAAGCGTATACTGCGTGGTGTTTACGGTTGTAATGGCGGGGAAGGTAACCGGGCTTTTATCGGTTTTAATGATCGGCGGAAAAACGAGCGTCGGGCCATTATACAAGTAATAGGTGTAATTTTTGTTGTTCCCCGGCGACAGGTTTTGTACCGATAGTGTAAATGGTGCGCACCCGGTAATTTGACTTGGCGCAATATAGGCGACCGGCGTTTGCGGACGTACCGTAATGGTTAATGTAAACGGCGGCCTTTGCGTGCAGTTATTTACCACAAAAAGCGAAACGGTATAGGTAGTATCCTTCCCGTCCGTGCGCGCGGCGAAAAGATGTGACGGACTCACATCTGTTGAATCGATAATTCCGTCGCCAAATTCCCAAAGAAATTTAACGCCCGCCAAAACCGTTGAAGTGTTGGTAAGATTGACCGTCAGGTCGCCGCAGCCATCGGTTTTATCCGCCTTAAAGCCGGCGATCACATCATTGGCATCGTGTATTTTTACCGAGTCGCTATTGTCGGTGCAGGGCGGCTGGCCCTTTATCGTCCATAAAAAAGTGTAATCATTGCCGGGCATTAAGCCGGTGATGGGCGTTTGCGCGCTGTTCGGCGATGAGATACGTGCGGCCGGGCCTGCCGTTTGGGTCCACACGCCCGTAAAAGGGGATGGGTTATTGCCCTGCAATGTGGTTGAAGTTGCCCCGCACAGGGACTGATTACCCCCCGCAATTGCCTGGATGGCAGGTTGGTTTACGGTGATGGTAGCAACAGTAGAGTACTGGATGCTGCACACGCTGTTTTGCACCACCGCCCTGAACTGCGTGGTGATACCTAAGTTATTATAGGATTGGGTAGCAGCAGTATTGGGAATAAGGTTGGGATTGGTGGTAAAATTGTCGGTCGAGGACTCCCACCTCAATATCGCGCCAACCTGGCCCGCCAGGGTGATGGCACCGTTGTTGCCGTTTGAGCAAACCGTTGCGCTGCCGGTGGTAGTGCCGCCAACGGTAGGCACATCGTCAGTAATAATAACGGAACTGGAATTGGGCGGACATGGCGCCGGCGGTGTTATAGTCCAGGTGAATGTGTAAGTGTTGCCGGGCGCCAGTCCTATTGCCGTTGCATTTGACTTAGTAGCATCGTCAAAACGAGGGCCCGCCGGGGATACCGTCCATAACCCTTTGCCAGGTGTGGGGCTGTTGCCGTTCAGCGTGTAACTGGTCAGATCGCATATCTCGGCGTTAACGCCTGCATTGGCTATAATGGGCACCGGCTGTACCGTGATGGTTATCATTACGGCCGCTCCGGGGCAGGCGCCATTAAACGGCGTAATGGTATAGTTAACCGTTCCGGCTGTGGCGCCATTATTTGTTAAAATGTCATTTATTGCCGATGTATTTGTTGGCTGGGATTGCTGGGTGTTACCCGTTATGCTGCCGGTGGTAACGCTGGTCCAGGTAAAAGCTGTTCCTGCAATGGCCGGATTTAAATTGATAGTTGCGGTATTGCCACTGCAAATGGAAGCATTTACGGCAGTTGCGCTTACAGCAGGCAAAGGTACAACCGTTACTGCCGCCGTAAAGGGAACGCCGGGGCAGCCGTTTGCCTGTGGGGTGATGGTATAAGTTACCACAGCATTTGTTGTGGTTGTATTTTTAAGTACGTCTGTAATTAACGGGCCGCTGCCATTTTTAAACCCCGTAGCTGTACCCGAGGTGAGTGCCGCTGTCCAGCTAAAGGTGCTTCCGGGCGCCGTCGAGCTGATGGCGTAATTGACCGGATTGGCCGAACATACCTGCAAGGCGGGGGCGCTGGTAATGGTATTTACCGGGTAAATATGGATGGTCACGCTCTGCTGGACGTCCGCGCAGGGTCCAGAAAGTTTGGTTTTAACGTCGAGTATAAGGGTGGCACTGCCCGCGCTTATTTCTGCCGCGGTTGGCGTATAAGTCGTGGTTAAGGAGTTAGCCGGGGAAAACCCGCTTGCTCCATTGCCGCCGATCCATTGAAAAGACCCATAGACGCCGGTAATCGTTCCTTTTAAACTGACCGTGCTCCCGGGGCAAATATTTGCTGATGAAGCCGTTACAGTCAACACGGGTACCTGCTGAAAAGTGAGGTTTTGCGATTTGGTTATGGCGCCGCACCTATCCTGCACCGTTACGCTCACCTTGTAAGCGGCGTAACCTGTAAACGTCAATTGCGGGTATTGGCTGTTAGCTGTAGTGCCATTGGCGAATGTAAAAGGCCCGCCTGAAACTGTCCAGGTGTAAGTAGTTGCCTGGGGTTGCGCAACTCCCGAAATAGAAGTTTGCGTAAGGCCGCCGCCCGGGTCGAAAGTAAAAGTTTCATTGGTTCCGCAAATGGTAACGTCCGGTGATAAGCTTATTTGTGTAGGCGAATCAACGACTATTGTTTGCGGGGCGGTAGTTATTGTACCGCAGCTAACGGTTGTAATACCCAATGTTATTTGGTAAACGCCGGCCGTGTTAAAAACAAATTGGGGCTGGACGGAGTTGGCATTGGTGCCGTTTGCGTAGGTTACGCCGGCCGGACCGGTTACGGTCCACACGTATTTATTCTGGGCATTGCAATTAGCATCGATAACCGATTGATCGGTCGGCGTAACGGTAAGCGGCGCGCATCCGCCGGTAACGGGCAGGGTAAATTTCGGCTGCGGCGGGTTTTGGATACAAATAGTTTTGGTGGTATCCGTTGGGGTACACGTTTGCGTAAGCGGGTTGTTGAAATGAAGTGTAACTGAGTGAACCCCCGGTGTGGTAAAGTTATAAACAAAATCCCGGGCCAGGGGGTAGCGCCGGGCAACGATGGCCCCGTCAACTATCCAATCATAAAGGGCGTTCTGGTTTTGGCAGCCGAAAGCGCCGCTATTTTGGGTCTGGCCCGGGTTGGAGGTGTTGGTAAACGTTACAGAAGTATTGGTGCAAGCGGCGGCCGGCGCGCTAAAGCTATTTTTGGGAGGGGCAAACACGTTTGCATAACTGGTTACCGGTGTGCCTACAGTGGTGTTGCCGCAATATACGCTTGAAAGCAGGATATCAACCTCAAACGAACTGGTTTGGCCATTTGGGTTGTTTCCGCATGACGACTGTGTGTAAGCGTGGCTTATGCCAAAGTTACCATTGATGATATCGCAGAGCGTTAGAACCGAGGATGTGCCATCGCCCCATTTGATGGTATAGATCAGTCCCGGAAAATTATTTACTATTTTGATATTATCAACTCCGTAGGTCAGGCTCCCGGTGCCATTGTTACCCAAACAAATCGTACTGGGGCCGTTTACCTCAAAGCTGGTGTTTACCACATTGTTGACCAGGAAATAGGAAGCGGTGCCAACGATACCGTTATTCATAGCTTTTACAAAAACGGTATAATGTGCCGCTTTTGCCGTAAAGTTTGTGCCCGCCGCCGTTGGCGTAATGGTACCTTCCGACTTCTGCGTTAATTCGTTAAAAAAAGAAGCGGTAACCGTCGACCCGGCTGTGGATTGATCGCTGAAATTATACGTGGTATTATTTGTACCGCTGCAGGTTCCAAAAACCTCGGGGTACGACGGGTTAATAATATCTGACACGACCGCGGCCTTTACCCCCGTACCGGCCACAATTGAAAAGGGCGCAGAAATGGTACTGGTAATAACCGGGTTAGCAGATACTACCTTCACCACATAACCCGTGCCTGCCGGCGTTCCAGCCGGAATTATGCCGTTTACAAACGTGGTATAAAAATTTGAAAAAGTGCCTATTAGCTTTTGAGGCGCAAAGGCGCCCGATGAATTGGATAAATAAAGACTATAAGTGGTTTTGGTGGTTACACACTGACCGCTTACAACAATTGGAACAGTTATGGACGAGCCCGGCGCATAGGGCCCCGGATCAACGGCGCCGACGGTAATTGTCTGCGCAAAAAGCCGCCCGCAAACAGTTAAGGTAAGCGCTGTTAAAAAAAATGATTTTCTGGTAAGATGTTTAACCATTCTAAACGTATTTGTACGCCGCGCCCCGGTTCAAACTATAATTTACCGTCGCTAAAGTAACAGAATAGCCTGACATAAAATAACTATTTCCATTGCTTTGCTTATGCATACGGATACCGGGCCATTGCCGTTGCGTTAAAGTGCTTAATTTTGCCGGCAAGAAGTAAACCAGGCCATAACCAATGCAAAAATCAGCCAAAAAACAAGTAGGAAATAAATATGGCGGCAATAATGCCCGCCAGGTCCGCGAAGAGCCCAGCCGGTATGGCATACCGGGATTTCTTAATGCCCACGGAACCAAAATACAGCGCTACGATATAGAAAGTTGTATCTGACGAGCCGTTGAATACACACGCCAGCCGTCCCGCGAATTTATCAGGGCCAAATGTTTGCATAACATTGATCATCATGCCTTTTGAACCCGAACCGCTTAAGGGTTTGAGGTATGCAACGGGCATCGCGTCGACAAAGCGGGTATCTAAATTCAGTTGCACACATACCCAGCGCAAGCCATCGTTCACATAGTCCAGCGCGCCGCAGGCACGAAAAACCGCAATGCCAACCAGCATGGCCACCAGGTAAGGAATAATTTTGACAGATGTTTCAAAGCCTTTTTTTGCCCCGTCGATAAAAGCCTCGAATATGTTTATCTTTTTGTACAGCCCGCCAAGTATAAATACTACCGGCACCATAAATAAAAGCAGGTTGCTCGCTATTTTCGAAACCAGGCTGATCTGGTCTTTGGTCATATAGTGTGTAAAGCACCATATCAGTATAGCAATAAACAAAGTAATTCCGCCAAGCCAGGCGATGATCACCTTGTCGAATAAATTGATCTTCTGTTTAATGGCAACCAACAGCATTCCCGCAAGCGCCGACACGAAAGTTGCGATAATACACGGTATAAGGATATCGGTGGGATCTTTGGCATGAAGAATAGCGCGCTGGGCGATGATGGTAACCGGCAGCAGCTGAAGGCCGGATGTAAGCAGCACCAGGTACATGATTTGCGCGTTGGACGCGGTCTCCTTATCCGGGTTTAAGTCCTGCATGCTGTCCATGGCCTTTAAACCGAGGGGTGTGGCGGCATTATCAAGTCCCAGCAGGTTGGCCGAAAAGCTCATTAATACCTGCCCGGTAGCAGGGTGATTTTTCGGTATTTCGGGAAAAAGGCGGCTGAAAAACGGCCCGACCATACGCGAAAGGAAGTTAATGGCGCCTGCTTTTTCCCCGATATTCATTATCCCCAGCCACAGCGCCATGTTGCCCGCGAGCGGAAGCGCTATATCCATCACCGATGACTTGGACGAATCGAACATCCCATTAACCAGGTGCATAAATATGTCGGTATCGCCAAAAAAGATCAGCCGGATAAGCGCGATCACAAACGCGATTAAAAAGAACGCTATCCAGATATAATTAAGGGCCATTGCGCTATATTTTTGGCTTTGAAGATAAAGTTTTTTTAGTTAAAGTTGTGTGGCTGTTGTAAGGGTTGCAGCTATTGTAACAAGTTGTAGCAGTTTTTAAACCTATTACAACCTTTACAACCTTTACAACCTTTACAACCTTTACAACTGGTTACAACTAACTATGATAAAAGACACCATCCGCCAACTGAACGAAGCCATCGATGAACTTGTATTTTCCGATCCCAAAAGTGTTAACTGGGCGCATAAGCCATCTCCTGAAAAATGGTCGCCAAAAGAGATTCTCGGCCATTTGATCGATAGCGCCCAAATTAACCTGCAGCGATTTGTACGTTGTACTTACGAGGAGGGCTTTAAGCTGACCTACGAGCAGGATGAATGGGTAAAGGCCGCAAAATACCAGCTTGCGGATACCAGGGATCTGGTTGGTTTGTGGGAAAGCTTAAATGTGCAAATTGTACGGGTATTGGAGGATTATCCGCCGGACAGGCTGCAGGCAAGATGCGACAACAGTAAAACAACCGTAAGCCTGCATACCGTTGAGTGGCTTGCGCAGGATTACGTTGATCATATGAACCATCACTTAAACCAAATTTACAAAGCACAACAATGAACCCTATAATTGAAACCTGGCAAATCCACAACCGGATAAATCTATACCTGCTCGACGCCATCGCTGAAAGCGCATTGGCAGGCCAGTCAGCTTCAAAAGGCCGCACTGTTGGGCAGCAATTCGCACACATTCACAGTGTGCGAATGATGTGGTTAAAAGTTGCTGCGCCTGCATTACTGGAAGGTTTGCCGAAGATCGAAAAAGAAAATATCAGCAAAGAAAACTTGAAACAAGCGCTGCTATTGAGCGAAAATGCCATTTCTCAACTATTTGAGACGGCTATCCCGACCGGAAAAATAAAAGGTTTTAAGCCGCATGCCACCGCGTTTTTAGGGTATTTGATCTCACATGAATCGCACCATCGCGGGCAGATCATGCTCGCGCTAAAACAGTCGGGGCACATGGTTGATCAAAAAACCCAATACGGATTGTGGGAGTGGGGGACAAGATGACGGCCCAAACCGCAGGATATTCCGGTACGCCGCTGGCAAAAAAGTTGGGCATAAAGGCCGGCTTCGTGATCAGGCTGATTAACCCGCCAGGTTATTATTTTGAGTTTTTTACCGATTTGCCTCAAGGCCTTATTATTACAGATGACAAAACCCCGCCGAAAGATATTATTCATTTTTTCACCAAAAACGAGGAGGAATACGTCCGGATTTTACCTGACCTGAAGAATGAAATAAAATCCAATGGCATGATCTGGATTTCGTGGCCAAAAAAAGCATCCAAAGTATTGACCGACGTAACGGAAGACCTGGTACGCAACTATGCGATTAAAATTGGCCTGGTCGACATAAAAGTTTGCGCCGTTGACGAAGTTTGGTCGGGGTTAAAATTAGTGATCCCGGTTAAAGACAGATGATTTATGGCAGATCGGCCGCCGGTTCGCTGCTTTTCTATCGTCACTAAATATTACACCGGGGTTAAACTTTCATTTTGCAAAAACGCTTACCTTCGCTTTATTATTATATAACGATGCCCAGGATAGAACTCTCACGCGTACATGGCGATTTTGGCTTTGAAGCGACCGATCAGAACGGTCATACCATAAAGATGGACAGCAGCCCCGAAAGCGGCGGCCAAAACTATGGCGTACGGCCCATGCAAACATTATTAATGGGCCTGGCAGGGTGCTCGGCCATCGACGTGATCACCATTTTAAAAAAACAACGCCAGGAAGTAAAGGATTACAAAATGGTGGTAACCGGCGAACGGGAACAAGGGAAGGAACCTTCGCTTTGGGAACATGTTGAAATAGAATTCCACCTGTACGGCGATATTGACGAAGATAAGGCCGCCAAGGCTGTTCAGCTGTCGGTGAGTAAATATTGCTCGGTTGCCGCTACGCTCAGCAAAGCCGGGGCCAAAATAACATCCCGCGTTTTTGTCCATCCGGCCTGAAAGGGCTTTAAAACCGGAAATTTCTTACATAAAGTCACGACATAAAGTTCATTGCCGTTAAAGCAGAACGTGTTCCAATACAGCCACAGGCATTGACAACGGCAGTCCATATTTTAAATGTTTTCTTTTAAAAGGAGCTTAAAAATAATCACTATCGATTTCTGTAGTTTTATTATTTTAAAGCTGCAAATATTATTTTTTAATACTATTTTTAGAAGCGATAAATCGACTTTTGAATGCGCCGATATTTAACCCCTTAAGCGGTTCAACCTTATTATTTTAATTTGACTGAATTTTTACCACATGAACTTTAAAAAAGCTTTGCTGCTGATTTACCTGGCACTATGTTGCGGAACGCTGTTCGCCCAAACAATTGATTCGGCCGGTACCGACTATGTGCAGCCATTTTCAAATGGGTCCGCCTATCGCACCTGGTCAATCGGCGTGCATGCCGGGTTAATGAGCTCTTTTAACGTTTTTACATCCAATGACAAGCTCGATTTTACCCTACCCAATATTCAATATGGCTATGGCGGTTACATTAAAAAGCAAATATTGCCTGCATTTGGCATACAGGGCGATCTGCTGGTAGGCAAGGTAAATGGCGATAACGCGCAGCCAAATTCTTCCGGTTCGTCACCCTATAAAAGCTTTTCTACACCGATAAAATATGCATTAAGCCTGAGCACCAATTTCACGCTGGCCAACATCAACTGGAAGTTTATAAAAAGCACCATGCAGCCTTACATTACATCCGGGGCTGGACTGATGAATTATACACCAACGGTAACCACCGCAGCGGGCGAAGTAAAAAACTTCAAACCGGGAAGCGGGGCGCTCAATGAATTTTTTGTCCCGGTAGGGGTGGGGATAAAATTTTTGGTAACAAAGGGCATCAATCTCGACCTTGGCTACCAGGTAAACTTTGTTTATGCCGATAACCTCGACGGCTATAAGTTCGGTTCAAATAACGATAAATACTCGTACGCGCACGTCGGTCTTGAATTTGCATTCGGTAAACGTGAAAAACCGCAGCTGGCTGCACATAACCCGGTTTCTTCCATGCGGCATGAATACCTGACCGAAATTGATAACATAAAGGGCAGCGTAAGCGCCATGCAGGCCAGCGTCGATTCGCAAAAAAGATCGAACCAGGCATTGCAATTGCAACTAAGTGCCGCAAATGCTACTATTGCAAAACTAACAACCGATAGCGATGGCGACGGCGTACCTGATTTATTCGATAAATGCCCTAACACCCCGGCCGGAGCTAAAGTTGACGGTTCGGGCTGCCCGCTGCCTGAAGTGAAGGCGCCGGAGAATGTTTACATCACCGAACAGGACAAGGGCGTAGTGAACGAAGCTGTTAAAAACCTGGAATTCAATACCGGCAGCGCAGTGATCAGCGAAAGCTCATATCCAAGCCTTCAAACGCTGGCAAAATTGCTGGCAAGCAAAAAGTACCATCTCAAACTTGCCGGTTACACCGACGCCACAGGTTCTGCTGAGCTTAACGTCGAACTATCAAAAGAGCGGGCTGAAGCCATAAAGATGTTTTTGGTTAGCAGGGGCGCTGATCCTGCTTTAATTGAAACCGTAGGTTATGGCAAAGCGCATCCGATAGCCAGCAATAAAACAAAGGCAGGGCGTAAATTAAACCGCCGCGTGGAATTTAGTTTGTATTAAGCTGGTCCGGCCCATAGGCATAAGGTGAACCTAAAATTCCCGGTAAAGTAGACACTTTGCCGTTCACGTGGGTACGGAAGTAAAAAAACACCTAAATCCATCAGGCAACCCCGTTGGATTTAACGCCCAATGCTTAGTCGGTGTTCCTCAATAGCTTATAAGGCATTTCTGCACGCCGGTTAGATCATCGTCCCTTTTTTTTCGCTGAAGCCGTGTTTGCATGGCATCGTTGTTGTCAATTGGGTGGTGTGTTTTATTTAACACATCTACTTTAAAATAACAACAACATGAAACTACACCTAAAAAGTGCCTCGCTGCTGTTCGCAGGAATATTAGCAGGAGGCAAATTGCTGGCCCAGTCTGGCGACACCACGCATGTAACGCATGATTATGTTACCCCGTTCTCAGGTAATAGCTCTTACAACACATGGTCGATAGGCGTTAGCGGCGGGGCATTAACACCTTTTACCATCTTCGGCTCTAACCGTAAACAGGATTTTACCTCACCCAACGCCAACCTGGGTTACGGCGGTTACATTAATTACCAGCTAACACCCGCTGTTGGCTTCCGGGCCGATTTCCTGGGGGGTAAACTCTCTGCTGATCACGGCCAGCCGGATGCCAGCGGAACAAGCCCCTGGAAAAGCTATAGCACCATGGTAAATTACGCCTTAAGTGTAAGCACGGATATTACGGTGGGTAACATTAGCTGGCACGACAACAAAAGTGCGATTCAGCCCTATGTTACTACCGGCATCGGTACGATGAATTATACGCCGGTGTTAACCCTGCAAGACGGGACAACGGAAAACTTCCATTCGCCGGGAAGCGGCGCAATTAACGAAGTGTTTGTGCCGGTGGGCGTAGGGCTTAAATTTGATATCGCCCGCGGCATTAACCTCGACCTTGGCTACCAGGTCAATTTTGCTTATTCCGACAATGTTGACGGGTATAATTTCGGTTCCGCAAACGACAAATTCTCCTACGCGCATGTCGGGCTTGAATTTGCCCTCGGCGGTCACAAACCGCAGCTGGCCGCGCATAACCCGGTGTCGTCCATGCGGCAGGAATACCTGATGCAAAATCAAGCGACCCGCAGCGCCGTGGAAACACAACTTGCCGCTCAGAAAGCGCAAAATGACCAGTTGCAACAGCAGCTAAATGCCGCTAACGCGAACTTTGCAAAGCTGACTATGGACAGTGATGGAGATGGCGTATCAGATTTCTTTGATAAATGCCCCAATACACCCAAAGGCACAAAAGTCGATGGTTCCGGTTGCCCGCTGCCGGCCCCGGTTGTGCAGCAGCCTGATACTAAAGTGTATGTAACCGAGGAAGATAAACGGGTAGTTAATGAAGCCGTTAAAAACCTTGAATTTGATTTCAACAAAGCCACCATCCGCGAGCATTCTTTTGCAAGTTTAGACCGTTTGGCCACTTTGTTGATGAACAAGCATTTCAATTTAAAACTTGCCGGTTATACCGATAATGTGGGCGGTACCGAGTACAATTTGCGCCTTTCGCGCGACCGCGCACAAGCGGTAAAAACCTACCTGGTAAGTAAGGGTGTACAGGATGCGCAGATACAAGCCGAAGGATATGGCAAATCGCACCCAATCGCTTCAAACAAAACCGCTAAAGGACGCCAAACCAACCGCAGGGTTGAGTTTACGTTGTTTTAAGGTTTTGTTGATTGGAGATTAGAGATTAGTTGATCAGAGGTCAGAGAGAGACTTACGAAGTTTTAAAAACTTCGTAAGTCTTTGTATTTTTAGGAGAGGCCGAACTAATCCTTGTCATTAAAGAACTCCGCCAATGCCCCAAAATAGCTTTCATCCCAGCCTTCGGAAATATCGGTGAAAGCCTCGTCGGGAATATGAATATGTTTCAATTCAACTGACGTTCCCTTTGCATCGCCATGCAATTTTATGGTGACTATTGATTCTTCCGCCTGCCCGTCGAAATACCACTGCTGAACGATCTTCTTATTTTCCTCGAATTCAAGGTTTTTGCCCACAATGCTGCCATCCCACATGGAAAACGCCGACCCCGGCGTTACCGACATTTCCGCGGGTTCGCCTGTCCACAGTTCGATGGTAAACGGGTTAGTTAAGGCAATGTAAATCTCTTCGGGCGTGGCCGGAAGCTTGTAATATTTTTTTAGATCTTTCATATTGCGGCACGCGATGATACGGATTTAAAATATGCTTTCCCATCCGGTCAAATCCACCCCGGCGTTAACCTACAGGTAATACCGCTCTGCCGTACATTTCATTCAGTAAAGTGGCGATACCCGTGTAAATTGCCAGTAAACCGCAAACAATACCCTCGAACCCAGCGAGCTTGCCGACACCTGCGTTACCGCTACCTTTTTCAATAGCCAGCAATGCGAACAGGATAACCAATGTGCCAAATACCAGTTGCAGCGCGCGGGTTAACTTTAATGTGCCAAAAAACATCAATAAGGTAAATAAACCCCAGATGCCCAGGTAAGCAGCCATGCCGCCCCCGGATGGGGCTCCCATCCAGCCGAGTTTTCCCATCAGAATAAGCCCGACCAGCGACAGCCAGAAAAAGCCGTACGAAGTGAAAGCGGTAAGGCCGAAGGCGTTGTTCTTTTTCGACTCGATATAGCCGGCGATCACCTGGGCCAGGCCGCCGTAAAAAATGCCCATGGCCAGGATCATCGAGCTCACCTCGATAAAGCCGGCATTAGCCAGGTTAAGTAATACGGTGGTCATGCCGAAAGCGCATAAACCAAGCGGGGCGGGGTTGGCAATGCCATCCTTTGCCGGAAGAGGTGTGGTTGGGATCATGATTATAAAGGTTATTTAATTGGTTTTCCCTGCAATTTAAGTCATCGGCATGGATTTAGCAATTTTTTTTGCAAACGGATAATTATCTTTAGCGTTAACCTATTACGATGCAAAAATTAGTGCTATTGCGCCACGGCGAAAGTGTTTGGAACCGGGAGAACCGCTTTACAGGCTGGACAGATGTCGATCTGTCTGAAAAAGGTGTACAGGAGGCAAAAAATGCCGGGAAGGTATTGATGGCCCACGGCTACAATTTTGATATTGCGTTCACGTCAGTTTTAAAACGGGCCATAAAAACGCTCCACCTGGTTTTGGAGGAAGTTGATCACCTGTGGATACCCGTACAAAAATCATGGCGGCTGAATGAACGTTTTTACGGGGCCCTGCAGGGCTTGAATAAGGACGAGATAGCTGCCCAATACGGTGCGGAGCAGGTACACAAATGGCGCCGCGACCCGCACGAACTGCCGCCGGCCATCACCAAAGATGATGACCGCTATCCCGGGAAAGACCTCCGCTATAAACTGCTAACGGAAAGGGAATTGCCCTTGACCGAAAATTTAAGCGAAACCATGGACCGGGTGCTGCCTTTCTGGAATGAATTTATTGTGCCCGAATTGCGAAAAGACCAAAAAGTGATCGTTTGCGGGCATGGCAACAGCCTGAGGGCGCTGATACAATACATCGATCACCTGACCGATGAGCAGGTGATCCAGCTCGACCTGCCAACCGGCGTGCCTTTGGTATACGAGTTGAGCGAAGGGCTGGAAGGAGTGAGGCATTACTATTTGGAGTGATAGGTACAGTTTGCCGTTGGTGGTTTGCAGTAAGCGGTTTTTGTATTGCGGATAAAATAATTAGCTTTGGTAAACCTGTCATGGATTTTAAAATACGACTCAGCGGATCATTAATAGTCAGAGTTTGTACGACTGCCATTTTCTTTTTATTGGCTGCCCTTAATTTCTTCTCGCCCTTAGTTAGAAGTGGTTTGTTGCAATATATTTATGTCCTTTATTTTGTTACCGCAGTTATGTCTGCCCTGTTGATATACAAGGACCTTTATTTCACCTTCTCCAAAAAAACTGTGCTCAGTATAGATGAAAATTGTATACGCGACTATTACAACGATGTTGTTTATAATTGGAGCGATGTTGAGGGGACCCGGCAGAAATACGGCTACTTGTATTTAAAGTTATATCGCCCCGAAGACTATTTAAACAAAATAGGTAACTGGCATTACCGGATGATCAAAAAACTGTGGTATAAACCCGGCGGCAAACACAACGAATTTTTGGTTAATATCGGGCTTGCAGATGCCCATAAGGATGAACTATCAAAGTTGGTGGCCGATTACTGCGTCAACAATAAAAGCTAAAATGGAATTCAAAGCCAGGATCAGTTACAAAGTAATCAGCTCACTGATGATGGCCCTGGTGCTCGGTATATTCGTGGTCTTTAACGGTCGAAATATACCGGATTCCTGGAATTTTATTTTTATTCTGATCGCCCTGTTCCTGGTATTAAGGCTGGCTTTTTACGGTAGGTATATTTACCTGTTTTTGAACAAAAAACCAGCATTGGTGGTAACTGAAAGTTACATTTACGATGCTGTTAATGATATAAGGTTCAATCGGGATGAGATAGATACAGTATTTGACGACAATGGCTACTTGTTTTTGAAACTCCATAACAAGGAGGAAAATTCAGAAGATACACCGCCGCAATACAAAATCAATCTCGAATTGATCAATATCAATTACGATAAGGTCGAAGAGATCATCGGTAGTTTTGACAAAAGAAGTCAAATAAGCGAAGCAAATCCACATTCCGTCAAGGAGTTATCCTATAAGTTTAAATGGGGGCGCAAGACGTTGTGGTTTACATTTCAGTTCGTCTTCTGGTGTGTGTTTCCTTTTGTCTCGCATTTTACAGAACGTCACAAAGACTATTATTTGATTTTATTTTTCCTCATTATGTTGTCAATTACTGTGTTGCCCAAAACTATTAGATTCCTTTATTTCTGGATAGCTGGAAGGACCGTGTTAACAGCAAACCGTTCATTTATTTACGATCAGTTTAAAAATATTAAATACTATTGGAACGATATAGACGAGGTCGTGGTCACTGGCGACTATATGGCGGTAAAGTTATATCACCCCGAAAAATATTTGGACGAAGTTAAAAACCTGATTCAACGGTCCTTCAAAAAGATGCGCTACGACTATTTCCATAAAAAACCCTCATACAGCATAAATCTGGATATTGTTGATGTAAAGGCGGAAGATTATCAAAAATTCCTGAACGACCTTAATGCATTTAGCATAGCAGCAGAAAGTTAGGGATATTTGGAAGAATGGTAGAGACGCGATGCATCGCGTCTTTGTAATGATTACGGTGATGATTGTAAATGGTCAAACGAGCAACTGACCACCTGTCGGCGGGAGACGCGACGCATCGCGTCTCTACGGGATGTCTAAAATAGTTTTCCGTTTTTGAATAACGTGCAAATACCTCAACTCCCCTGGTACAAATCCCCGGCCTTTTCAGCGGACAGTTTTATCCCCTTTATCATTGCCGAGCTAAAGCCATTATGCTCCATTTCATTCAGTCCGGCTATGGTACATCCGCTTGGTGAGGTAACTTTATCAATTTCTTGCTCGGGGTGGGACGATAGCTGCAGTAAAAGATCAGCTGCCCCCTTAGCCGTTTGGGCGGCCATTTTTAGCGCATCGTGCGCATGAAAGCCAATCTCGGTGCCGCCTTGTGACGCGGCACGTATGGAACGCAAAAAGAATGCTATGCCGCAGGCGCAAAGCGCTGTGGCCGAGGTCATCAGTTCTTCGTTGATCTGTATAGTGATGCCCACAGTGTCGAAAAGCAACTTAACAAAGTTCATGTTTTTGGGTGTGGCATTATCCGTGGCGAGGCAGGTCATTGATTGGCCAATAGCAATAGCCGTGTTGGGCATGGCGCGTACAATCTGTACGTTCATATCCAGCTGCTTGCGGATATCGGCGCAGCTAACGCCGGATACCACGGAGATCAGCAATTGCTTTTCGGCTTTAATCGCGGGTTTTATTTCGTCCAGTAATTTGTTAAGCTGCTGGGGCAATACGGCAAGTACGATAAAATCCGCTTTTTTAACGGCCTTTAGGTTATTGTCGGTGGTATTATAACCCATCTCGTCAAACCTGGTCAGGGCACTCACGTTGCGGCGGGTAAGCGTGATTTGCGAAGATTTGCATTTACCTGCTTTTACAAGTCCGTTGGCGAGGGAAAGACCGATATTCCCGCTGCCCAATATTGCTATATGCTGTTGAGAGTTCATAAGTCCCGGCTTAAATGTGTTCCAAATGGTGTTTCAATTGTTAAATTTCCCAGATCACCGGCATGGCCGATGATCACTTTTTTTACCCCGCATGCAATTGCATTAAAGGCATTATCCAGTTTAGGCAGCATACCACTGTGGATAACCTGCTGCCTTTTTAATTCTTCGTAATGAGCCGGATTTATCTCCCTGATGAGGGAATCCTCGTCATTAATATCTTTCAATACACCCTTCTTTTCAAAGCAATAAATAAGCGTAGTAGGATATAATGTCGCCATTGCTACCGCCAAAGCCGAGGCAATAGTATCGGCATTGGTATTTAACAGCTGGCCTTCGCCATCATGCGTCAAAGCGCAAAAAACAGGGGTAAAGCCCGCTTCCATCAAGCCGGCAAGATTTTGCGGATTAATAGATTTTTCATCCAGGTCGCCAACAAAGCCATAATCGATGGTTTTCACAGGCCGTTTTTTGGCGCGGATAAAATCGCCGTCGGCGCCCGTGAGCCCAATCGCATTGGTCCCGAACCGCTGCAGTTGGGCCACCATATTTTTGTTGATCAGCCCGCCGTACACCATGGTAACAACCCTTAAGGTTTCAATATCGGTGATCCGCCGGCCATCCACTAATTTGGGCTCGATGCCCAGCGTTTCCGAAAGCTCGGTTGCTACCTTCCCGCCTCCATGAACCAATATCTTTTTACCCGGCAACGCGGTAAAGTCTTTCAAAAAACGATACAGGTTTTCGGAGTTATCAATAACGTTTCCGCCGATTTTTATAACGTAAAGGTCTTTTTTACCGGTCTTTTCGTCACGCTTTGCCAAATCCTGACTAATTTAATACAATTTATGCTTCAAAAAAAGGCAATTGTTTTTTATTTGCTTCTATTATTGCCAATTTGGGGCAAAAATACAAAAAACACCTGAATTTTTCGCGCTAAATCTCTTCGAAAATAAACATTTGCCCTAAAAACGTATATCTAATCGGAGGCGAAATGCGCCATCCCTTTTTGCCCGAGGCAACCAAAAAAATCGCCGGAAAGAAAAACTAAACCCGATCGGGTTTTTAATGTTGAAAATATAACAAGCCGGTGAATAGTGTTTTATGCCGGAATATGTATAATTGAGCTTTTTAAATTTATGTTCACCGTATCACAGGATCAAAAGTATACCGCCAGGCTCCGCGTTGTCATTATAGGAGGCGGCTTTGGCGGGCTGTCATTAGCTAAAGCGTTAAAAAAGGCGCCGGTGGATGTGTTAATGCTCGACAGGCATAATTATCACACTTTTCAGCCGCTGCTTTACCAGGTAGCCATCGGCTCGATAGCGGCCGACTCCATTGCATTCCCCATCAGGCGGATCTTTACCAAATTCGAAAACTTTAGCTTTAACATGGCCGAAGTGGAAAAGATTAACCCTGAAAAAAACACAATAACAACCAGCATAGGCGAAATTTGCTATGATTTCCTGGTGATCGCGACGGGGTCGAACACGAACTTTTTCGGCAATAAAGAGATCGAACATTTTGCGATGCCGATGAAGAATATCCCCGAGGCCTTAAATATCCGCAGCCTGGTGCTGCAAAACCTCGAAAAGGCGCTGATAACCACGGATATGCGCGAAAAGTTTGCGCTGATGACCTTTGTGGTCGTCGGCGGAGGGCCCACGGGCGTCGAGCTTTCAGGAGCGTTAGCGGAGCTGCGGCACCTGATCCTGGAAAAAGATTATCATGGTTTAAGCAAATACGACCTGCGCATCTATCTGGTTGAAGGCAAGGACAGGGTGCTGGGCGCCATGTCGCCGCAGTCCTCAGCCAAAGCAAAGCAGTGCCTGATCAACGGCTCCGTTATTATTTACAACAGCGCCCACGTAACCAGCTACGATGGTTTTTATTTGTGCATCGACAATGGAAAAACCATAAAAACGCGGAATGTATTATGGGCAGCAGGCGTAAAAGGCGAGATGCCTGAAGGCATCCAACCGGAAGCGCTCACGAAAGGGAACCGCCTGCAGGTGGACGAAATTAACCGGGTGAAAGGCTACAGTAATATCTTCGCAATTGGCGATGCAGCTGCAATGATCACTCCTGATACGCCCAACGGCCATCCCGGCGTGGCGCCGGCGGCAATACAGCAGGGCAGTCACCTCGGGAAAAACCTGGTTCATTTAATAAAAGGCGAACCGACCGAAGCATTTAAGTACCATGATAAAGGCTCGCTGGCTACCATCGGCCGCAACCAGGCCGTGGCCGACCTTGGCAAAATACATTTGAGCGGTTTTATCGGTTGGCTGTTGTGGGGGCTTGTGCACCTCATGTCGTTAGCCGGGTTTACCAATAAAGGCATCATATTTTTTAGCTGGGCAATAAATTATTTTAATAAAAACAGCGATAACCGGCTGGTTGTGAGGTATTTTAATACCGAAACGCGGTTAACGGAGGCTGACTCGAAATAAACTTATACCTGCACGACGCCGTCATGCCAATAAATGTATAAAATACCCTTAATAGGTTTTAATAAATAATTCCCCTAAACTTGTCATAACCAATTATAAACATCTGCCCGGCTTCCCCTGCGCCTGGATTTTATGTGTAAACCTATGCTGAAACGTATCCCCCAAATACGTGCGCTTGCACTGCTTGTTTTCCTTTGCCCGCTCATCAAGACGGGATACGGTCAAAAGATCGTTGCGATCACCGATACCGGCAAACAGCACGTATTGCGATACAGCGACATCAGCTTTTTCAGGGACACGACGGCAAGCATGAGTTTTGCGGAGGTGACCGCCGCATCGGTGGCCCGTCAATTCCGGCCAAATCCGGCGCCAACGCCGGTGGCCTCAGATGCCGGAAGCGCTTATTGGTATCATTTTAAAATCAGGGGGAACGCATCATCAAAAAATCATTGGATACTGGAGTTTTTTGATCAGACTATAGACAGTATTACGGTTTATGCTTCGACTGAAAACTCGCCATACACAGTTACACAGCTGGGCAGCGCCAGGCCCTTTATTGAAAGACCTTATCAGCATAAAAACCTGAGCCTTAACGTCGAGAATAGTTCTGATGGGATAAAGGATTATTACGTGCGCATACGTTCGCATCAATCGGTAAATGTTATTATTGTGCTGCGGTCCGTCAGCTGGTTTATCAGCTATGCCCTGAACGAATATTTTCTTTTCGGTGTTTTTTATGGGATGATCCTGGTTTTCGGCCTGTATAACCTTATCATGTATATTGCCATCCGGCAGCGCCAATACCTTTACTATATCGCCTATAACATCAGCATCGGCCTGTACGAAATGTGTGTTGATGGTATTGCCTATCAATATCTTTGGCCAAACTCCCCGGAATGGAACCACTATGCCTATGGTATGGCGCTGTTCTCGGCCAGTGTTTTTGCTATCCTGTTTGCACAAAAACTGCTCAATACCAAAAGTAAAGCGCCACGCTTCCACATAGTGCTAAATGGAATTTTGATAGCCAGGTGCCTGTTTTTTCTGTTTTGCCTGTTGGTAAACAAAAACTGGTTCAGTTATAAGATCATCGAGTTTATACCCCTAAGCGCGGCATTTATAACAGGCTGTTATCTTTTATTTAAAGGATACCGGCCGGCGCGGTTTTTTGTGGTGGGTTACAGCTTTTTAACACTGGGTTTTATTATTAAAGCGCTTATCGCCCTTAATCTTTGGTGGCTGCCGGTTACCGCTTTCAATTATTACGCACTGAGTTTTTGCCTGATCGCCGAAATGTTTTTTGTTTCCTTCGCGATAGGAGACAGGGTGCGGCTGCTGCGCATCCAAAAACATAAAGCCCAAAAGCGCACCATAGGCCAGTTGCTGGAAAACCAGGCCCTAAAGGATGATCTTAACCGGACACTGGAACAAAAAGTGGACGAACGCACGGCGCAGCTTTTACAAAAGAGCGCATTGATAGCACAGCAAAATGAGGAACTGTCCGCAGTAAACAAGCTGCTGACGGAACAAGCTGAGGAAATATCCCGGATGAATGTTTTGCTGGAGAAAGACAATATTTTGCTGCATTACGATATCGAAAAAGTCACCCATAGCCGGGTAATGTCGGCCGAAGTGGATTTTGAGGAATTCAGCAGGATTTATCCCGACCGCGAAACGTGTTTTAAATTTTTGGCTGATTTGAAATGGGAAAATGGCTATTCGTGCAGGAAGTGCGGGGGAACGCACTACAGTCACGGCCATTTACCCCATAGCCGGCGCTGCTCCAAATGCGGTTATGAAGAGTCGGTAATTGCCAATACCCTGTTGCAAAATACACGCATCCCCATCAACAAAGCATTTTACATGATCTTCCTGATGTACTCCACCAAAGGGAAAATATCCTCGCATAAGCTCTCCGAAATACTGGCGATCAGGCAAAGCACCTGCTGGGCCTATAGCTCGCGCATTAAAAAGATCATGACCGCCCGGAAAAAAGAGCTGAGTAACGCCGGCGAAAAAGGCTGGAGCCGGCTGGTGCTCGAAACCGTGTACAGCAATTAATCCTTTACAGCGCAGAAAAGACGTTTTCGCGTTTTCTTTGTGCGAAAATATTCACATGGTGTTTAACCGTATTGAAATATTTTAACCAATATCGTAAAAATCGCGCCAGGCCCGCTGAAACGCAATTTTCAGCCCGGCAAGGGTTGTGTTTAAACCGTATCATTTTACATATAAATATCTAATAATCAAGTATTTATTATAAATATTTTTTGTTTTCCTGTTTTGATTTGTATAAGTTTGTTTAACCAATTGCAGCCTTAGTATTCCCTATTGATTAATAGAATGACCCGTAGAGCGCGCCTTTTTTAAGGAATTTGCTGCTTTGTGTTTTAGTATAGGTTAACATTCACTTGCAAATCAAATCAACTATAATACCAAATTTTATGAAGATCAATTACAAACCAAAATCGACGTGGCTGCTGGCAGCGGCGGCGCTTACGGCAATTGCCGTACTTTATTACTCGTGTAAAAAGGAGGCAAAACAGGTTGCCAACGCACCGAATGTACCATCGTTTCACGGTTTAACCCGGGCCGCCAACGAGGCGGTCAGCATTTGGGAAACCACTACCGACCAGTCGAAACTATTGCAACAGCAGGCCGGCATCAACTTTGCCGCTGACGGCGGCACCAACCCGACTACCATTACGGTTGATGAAACAACCACCTATCAACCGATCGATGGTTTTGGATATTGCCTTACCGGCGGCAGCGCGTCGCTGATCAACGGCCTGGGCAGCAACCAAACCGCTATGCTGAATGAGTTTTTTGGCGGGGGGAGCGGACAGATGGGGGTAAGCTTTATCCGCGTCAGCATAGGTGCGTCGGACTTGAGTTCATCCGACTTTACCTATGACGACATGCCATCGGGGCAAACCGACATGAGTCTTGCGCATTTTAGCATCAGCCAGGAAATGACCGACCTGGTACCGGTGCTGAAAAAGATCATTGCGATCAATCCCAACATCAAAATTATCGCTACGCCATGGACAGCCCCGGTTTGGATGAAAGTGAACACCACCGGGAATGGCGGCTTTACCGGCGGCAGTTTGAATACCGCGTCGGGTTATTATGACGCGTATGCCCGTTACTTTGTAAAGTACATACAGGCCATGAAAGGGCAGGGGATAAATATTTATGCCGTCACCCCGCAAAATGAGCCGTTAAATGCCAATAACAACCCGGCAATGACCATGCAGGCCAGCGAGGAGACTAATTTTATAAAGAATAATCTCGGTCCGCAATTCTCGGCAAACGGCATTACCACAAAGATAATCGTTTATGACCACAATTGCGACCAGCCCGGTTACCCCGAAACGGTTTTAAGCGACGGTACCGCCTATTCATACGTCGATGGTTCGGCGTTTCACCTGTATGCGGGGGATATCAGCGCACTTTCTACGGTGCACAACGCCTATCCTGCTAAAAATGTGTACTTTACCGAGCAGTTCATATCCGGCCCCAGCAATTTTGGCGGCGACCTGGACTGGCATGTCAATAACCTGATCATCGGCGCTACCCGTAACTGGAGCCGCAATGTGCTGGAGTGGAACCTGGCCTCCGATCCAAACTATAATCCCCATACCCCTGGTGGTTGTACCACTTGCCTCGGGGCGACTACCATCTCTGGTTCATCCTACACGCGCAATACAGGCTATTATATCATCGCTCATGCGTCTGAGTTTGTAAAACCGGGCGCGGTGCGCATCTCGTCCAACACTTTCTCCAGCAGCATACAGGATGTCGCTTTTAAAAACCCCGATGGCACAAAAGTAGTCGTAGCGCTTAACACTGCTTCGTCCAGCCAGTCGTTCAAAATAAAATGGGGCGGCGAGTCGTTTACCTACACTTTGCCGGCGGGGGCCGTTGCCACCTTTAAATGGGCAGGTACCCAGTCATCCGGCGGGCCGCCGATCGGCCAGGTGATCACCCTGAAATGTTTTCATAATTTTTACGTAAGCAGCGAGGATGGTACCAAAGCCATGACCTCCACCAGGACCACGCCACAGGCATGGGAGCAATTTACCGTGGTAGATGCAGGTGGCGGCAAAGTGGCGCTGCAGGCTATGGGACATTACGTATCAAGCGAGAACGGTACGCAGCCCATAACCTGTAACCGTTCTACCTACGGCGCGTGGGAAGAATTTAACTGGATAGTAAATGCCGACGGCACCATATCCCTGCAAGGCAACAACGGAGATTACATTTCCTGCGAGAATGGCGCGTCCATGACCTGCACCCGCACATCAATATCCGGATGGGAAGCATTCAAGGTAAATCAATAAAAACTAACCAAACTATATTATGAAAAAATCATTGTCAATTTTTCTGAAAAGGGCCGGTATAGTACTGGCGCTTGCCGGAGTGGTCTACTCCTGTAAAAAAGATGCCGGTCGCCCGCCGGTTATACAAGATGCCGCAAAACCCGCCGATCTTCCCGCAGTTACCGCTAAACCGCTTTCTACCCTCCAGTTGGTCTGGTCCGACGAATTTAACGGAACGAGCGTTGACGGCAGCAAATGGAACATCGACGTGGGTAACCCCGGTGTGAATAATGAAAAGGAATATTACCAGGCATCCAATATTACCGAAACCGGCGGAAACCTGGTGATCACCGCACGCCAGCAATCCGTTGGCGGCCAGCCTTACACCTCCGGTAAGATGGAAACATCGGGCAAATTCTCCATTACCTATGGCCGCATCGAGGCGCGCATCAAACTACCGATGGTAACGGGAACATGGCCGGCCTTTTGGATGCTCGGCAACAATATCGGCTCGGTTGGCTGGCCGAATTGCGGCGAAATTGACATTATGGAACATGTAAACACTACCAATACCATCCTCGGCACTATGCACTGGAATGGCGGAAGCGGGCACGTGCAATACGGCAGCAGTACAACAACTACACCCGGTGATTACCACGTGTACGCCGTGGAGTGGGATACCAACAGCATCCGCTGGTATGTGGATAACACCCTTTATGTTACCGGAAACATCCAAAACAATATCAATAATACCGGGGCGTTCCATTTACCGTTCTACATCATCACCAACCTTGCCATAGGAGGTGACCTGCCGGGGAATACGATCGATAATAACTCGCTGCCCACTACGATGATGATCGACTATGTAAGGGTTTACAATATCATTAACTCTTCGGGTCCGCCAATCGGCCAGACGATTACCTTAAAAGGCAATAATAATGAGTACGTGAGCGGCGAAAACGGCACCACGGCAATGAACTGCAACCGCCCGACCGCCCAGGCATGGGAGCAATTTTTGGTGGTTGACGCCGGCAACGGGAAAGTGGAGCTGCAAAGCATGAGCAAATATGTAAGCAGCGAGAATGGTCAGCAGGCCATCACTTGTAACCGTACGACAGCACAGGCATGGGAGCAGTTTACCTGGATAAACAATGCTGACGGAACGATATCGCTGCAGGGCAACAATGGTGACTTTGTTTCCAGCGAAAACGGCGCCCAGCCGATGACCTGTACCCGAACGACAGCACAGGCATGGGAAGAGTTCAGGGTAAATCAATAAGCCCAATTAAACTTTCTAAATATAAAGCCGGTAAGCGTGGAATATGCGCACCGGCTTTTTAATGAGTACACGTCTACTTAAAATAAGCTTGCTTTCACAGATTCAGGCAGCCAAAAAGCGGATGTTTTAACCATTTATGATGGTTTTTTTTCAAAAAGGTGAGATTTGCCTGGCGGATGGCTAACTTTATTGCCTAACGCCGGTTTATCGCGTCAGCTGCCACATGAAAAAAAGAAGATACTTGCGCTTGGGGATCATCTTCCTGCTGCCGATTGTTTTCATTTTTTCGCAATGCATAAACCAAAAGAAGTCCGCCGACCCGCGTGGCGAAAATTATGCCGGGTCGGCGGCGTGTTTAAAGTGCCACAGCAATATGGCTGAAAATTACCTGCACAGCGCCCATTTTTTAACCAGCCGCGCCGCTACCGCTGCAACCGTGTCGGGCAGCTTCAGGCCGGATTCGAATACTGTCGTTTACAACGACCATCAAAAGGTGGTGATGGAAAAACAGGGTGGCGGCTTGTTCCAGGTCCTTTACACCAATGGCAAACCGGCACATCGCCAGCGTTTCGATATTATTTTTGGCGCTAACCGCGCTGAAACGTACTTATCCTGGGACGGCCCCGAGGTAAAGCAAATGCCGGTATCTTATTATATCACCTTGCACAAATGGGCCAACAGCCCCGGCGGCTATTACGCCGATTCGGTGAACTTTAGCCGGGTGATCCATGAGCGTTGCTTTGAATGTCACAGCTCCAATATTCAGAATTTAAATAACCAAACGGCGGCAAATGAGCAGTCGGATTCTCTCGACAGGGCTTCCCTGGTCTTAGGCATTGACTGCGAACGCTGCCATGGGCCCGGCGCCGCGCATGTGAAATTTCAAACGGAAAATCCCTCCGTTAAGCAGGCAAAATACATTACCCGCTTCGCTTTCTTGTCGCGAAAGCAAAGAATTGACTTTTGCTCGATGTGCCATGCCGGCAACAGCAATGTAATGACAAAAACCACTTTCGGCTTTAAACCCGGCGACACGCTGGCCAATTACACATCGGGCGCAACCACGCATGCTTACCGCGATGCATCAACCATTGATGTACACGGCAACCAGGTAAAGTTGCTGCTGAACAGCAAATGCTTTATGAGCAGTAAAATTGAATGCGCCACCTGCCATGGCATGCATGATGCCGGCGTGAAAACCATCGCCCGGTATTCAACATATTGCACAAATTGCCACAGCGTCGTCAACCATAACTTCTGCAAGCTGGCCGAAAAAATTGGCCCGGCTATAACAACTAATTGCATTGACTGCCACATGCCTGTTCGATCTTCAAAGGCTGTTGTGGTAAACGGTCTCGACAACAAAAACACACCCCCGTTTTTGGCACGGACGCATTTAATTGCGATATATCCGGAGGAAACGCAGAAGATTTTGGCGTGGTTCAAGGAGCAATGATAATAGTTGATTGGTTGATTGAGTTGGTTGAGCTAAGACGATTGACACGCGGCCACCAGTTCAACTTAATCATCTCCTTCAACCTAATCAACTCTTAAACACCTGAAAACCAGGCATCGCATCCCCAATCCAACGTTTTTAACAATTTATTAACCAAAAACAAAGGTTTTTCTATCTTTGCGCCGGGGTAAGTCTTTTACGGCCAGCTCCTCTTGAACTCCCCCAGGGTGGGAACGCAGCAAGGGTAGAGAGTTGAGCGGCGCGATAAAAGTAGCTTACCCTTTTTTGTGCCTGAATTTTTCCAACAGACATTTTTACTAATCCTTTGCACTAGCCAATCCTTGCGCCGTTAGGTGCAAAATATCGGTAGAAAAAATAAGAGAGAGATTAGCGTGCCGTAGGTACGCAACCTTACAAAGCTATATCGACGGCTAATATTCCGTACCTGACGGCACGGCAAATCCTACAAAATTATTTTCTACCGATATTTGGCCCCGATGGGGCCCATAATCCAATCTAAATTTTGCCGGGCAATTATAATTCAAAAACGCCGGCGCCTTCATCATTCGAATTTCAAAATTCAACATTCGATACTACCAAACCTCCAACTGATCTCTAATCTCCAGTCACTAATCACTATCTTAGCCCCATGCTCGATATCCTCATCATCGGCGGTGGCCCCATCGGTATAGCCTGCGGACTGGCGGCTCAAAAAGCCGGTCTGTCTTATGTTATTGTCGAAAAAGGCTGCCTCGTAAACTCACTGTACAACTATCCTTCAACAATGACTTTTTTTTCCACTTCGGAAAAGCTGGAGATCGGGGGGATACCTTTCGTCACCATCAGCAATAAACCCAACCGTGCCGAGGCGCTGGAATACTATCGCCGGGTGGCCACTTCAAATAATTTAAATATCAACTTATTTGAAGAGATCATCGACGTAAAAAAAGAGCAAGATCATTTCGTCATCACCTCCGCAAAAACGACCTATTCTGCCAGGAAGGTGATCTTGTCGACTGGATTTTACGATATTGCGGTACACCTTAATATCCCCGGCGAAGACTTGCCGAAGGTGATGCATTATTATAAAGACCCGCATTATTATGCCATGCAAAAGGTTGTGGTAGTGGGTTCGAGCAATTCTGCTATTGACGTTGCGCTGGAGACCTATCGCAAAGGCGCCGAAGTTACCCTGGTGATCCGCGACGCCGACGTAAGCCACCGAGTTAAATACTGGGTAAGGCCGGATATTTTAAACCGGATAAAAGAGGGCAGCATAAAGGCCTTTTTTAATTCGAACCTGAAAGCGGTCAGGGAAGATGAGGTTGATATACAAACTACTGAAGGCGTGTTTACTATTGCCAACGATTTTGTAATGGCGATGACAGGCTACCGGCCAAATTTTGAATTTCTTAAGAAACTGGGCATCCGCCTCACCGAGGACAAATTTATTCCACATTACAACCACGAAACAATGGAAACCAATGTAAAGGGCCTTTACCTGGCCGGCGTAGTGTGCGGCGGGCTGGATACCCATTTGTGGTTTATTGAAAACTCAAGAGTACATGCGGAGATGATTATTGCCGACGTTGTCGGAAGGAGTTGAAAGGTTGAAAGGTTGGAAGGTTGTAATGTTGCAAGGTTAAAATGTTAGGGTGTACATCAACCGTTTCAGAAACTGCAAAAACTGGATCAAATAGAAACATTGCAACATTCCAACTTTTCAACATTACAACAATAAAAACATTACAACATTCTAACTTTTCAACATTCCAACCTTCCAACAACAAAAAAACAATTCAAACTTTTCCTTGCATAAATTAAATTAATTGCAGTCTTTTGCACGCGATTAAAAATAACAAAGCATAAAAGGAAAATGAAACCACAAAGCTTAAATAAGCCTACAGCAAGAGCGCCATTCGCTCCTGTTGCCGCTGCTTTGATTTCAAGCGTTTTTGTTTTTTCGCCGTGCCGACGAAGGCCGTATATGCCGAGGGCTTGATTTCCCCTCCCAACCCCATTCGCCGGGACGCAATATCTTGCCTCCCTTCCCTAATCAAACATTATTTTATTGTTAACGCCTTAAAGGGCAAACCATTAACGGTAATTTTTCTATTTCAATGACCATACAAGATTTTGATATACTGGTTGCAAGTGCTCAGCATATCGACTATGCACAGCAGATCTGCGATGAAATGGCCGAGTCGGCCAAAGCGCGTGGTACCGGTATCGCCCAGCGCTCGCCCGAGTACGTGGCCGATAAAATGCTGGAAGGCAAAGCGGTGATCGCCTTTCACAAGGATGGCACCTGGGCCGGATTTTGTTATATCGAAACCTGGAGCCACGGCGATTTTGTGGCCAATTCAGGCCTTATCGTTAATCCACAATTTCGCAAGGCAGGGTTGGCCAAGGCGATAAAGGAACGTATTTTTAAATTATCCCGCACCAAATACCCAAATGCCAAAATATTCGGTCTAACCACCGGTTTGGCAGTAATGAAGATCAATTCGGAACTTGGTTATGAGCCGGTCACCTATTCAGAGCTTACCCAGGACGAAGAATTTTGGGCGGGTTGCAAAAGCTGCGTCAACTACGATATTTTGATGGCCAAGGGGCGGAAGAATTGCATGTGTACCGCCATGTTGTTTGACCCTGCAGAAAAGGCACAGGAAATAGAAGAGAAAACCAAGACAATGTCCCGGAAGGCAAACCTGTTTGGCCGCTTAGAAAAAGTACTGAAGAGTTTTAGCCAGGATTTAAAATTTTTATCAACGTAGAGATGCGATACATCGCGTCTCTTGCCGGGCCAAAGTAGAGACGCAATGTTTTGCGTCTCTTATCAGCATTACAAAGACGCGAATGAGACGCGAAGTATCGCGGCTCTACGTAAGAACAAAATGAAATGAAAAAGAAAGTTGTTTTAGCATATAGCGGTGGTTTGGATACCTCATTCTGCTGCATTTATCTTACACAGGATTTAGGCTACGAAGTTCATTCCGTAATCGTGAATACGGGTGGATTCAGCGAAGAAGAGTTGAAAAACGTGGAAGAACGCGCTTACAAAATGGGCGTTACTTCGCACCATGTTGTTGATGAAACCGAAAACTTTTATAACACCTGCATCCGTTTCCTGATCTACGGCAACGTTTTAAAAAACAACACTTATCCCCTTTCCGTAAGTGCCGAACGGGTTAGCCAGGCAACGGCCATTGCGAATTACGCCAAAGAGATCGGCGCCGAGTTTGTGGCGCATGGCAGTACCGGCGCGGGTAACGACCAGGTTCGGTTCGACATGATCTTTAATATCCTGGTGCCTGAAGTGCAGATCATCACTCCTATCCGCGATTTGAAACTTAGTCGCGAAGCGGAGATCCAATACCTGAAAGATCATGGTGTGGAGATGAACTTCGAAAAGGCAAAATACTCTATTAACAAGGGTATTTGGGGCACTTCGGTAGGCGGTAAAGAAACGCTTACTTCAAATTTAGGCTTGCCCGAAGAAGCATGGCCAACGCAGGTTTCTTCAACCGATGTGAGGAATATCGAACTGGAGTTTGAAAAAGGTGAGCTTTGGGGCATCGACGGCGTAAAGTACGACCATCCAACCAAAGCCATACAAGCACTGCAATCCATCGCACAGCCTTACGGCATTGGCAGGGATATACACGTAGGCGATACCATCATCGGCATCAAGGGCCGTGTTGGTTTTGAAGCCGCGGCGCCTATCATCATCATCAAAGCGCATCACACGTTGGAAAAACACGTGCTTACCAAATGGCAATTATCGTGGAAGGACCAATTATCCGCCTTTTATGGCAACTGGCTGCACGAAGGCCAGTTCCACGACCCGATCATGCGCAATATCGAAGCTTTTTTGAGCGATACCCAGCTTAACGTAAGCGGGAAAGTGTTCGTGCAGCTGCATCCGTACCGTTTCCAGGTGATCGGTATTGAATCAGCACATGACCTGATGTCGAACAAATTTGGCAGCTACGGCGAGATGAATAATGCCTGGAGCGGCGAAGACGTGAAAGGCTTTTCCAAGATATTCGGTAGCCAGGTGATGATCTACCATAAAGTTAACCCCACCCCCAAACCCCCTGAAGGGGGCTTAAACAGTTGAATATGCCTGATAAACAAATAAAAGACGACCTTAATACTCCCCCTTTAGGGAGCCGGGGGGTTATAGTTGGAATTGTAGGTGGCGCCGGTTATACCGGCGGGGAGCTGCTGCGCATATTGCTGAACCACCCAAATGTGGAGGTCGCTTTTGTGCACAGCGCCAGTAGCGCCGGCAGACATGTTTATGAGGTGCATACCGATCTTTTTGGCGATACCGACCTGAAGTTTGCAGCGGAACTGGCTTATAACATCGATGTTTTGTTTTTGTGTGTGGGCCATGGCGATGCCAAAAAGTTTTTGGATGCAAATCCGATACCCGATCATATTAAAGTGATTGATTTAAGCCAGGATTTCCGTTTGAGTCAATCATCAAGGCATAAAAACAAAGCTTTTGTTTACGGCTTGCCGGAATTAAATCGCGAAGCCATAAAACAAGCCAATAATATTGCTAACCCGGGTTGTTTTGCAACCTGCCTGGAGCTGGGCCTGCTTCCGTTGGCAGCAAAAGGTTTGTTAAATAGCGAGGTACATATCACGGCAACCACCGGGTCGACGGGCGCCGGACAGAGCCCTTCGGCCACTACACACTTCACCTGGCGCAACGACAACCTTTCAGTGTACAAAGCTTTTGAGCACCAGCATTTGAATGAGATCGGGCAGTCGGTAAGGCAATTGCAGCCTGGCTTTAATCACGCTATCAATTTCATCCCCTATCGCGGCGATTTTACCAGGGGCATTATCGCGTCGATGTATATCGACAGCGAGCTCGGCGAAGCCGAAGTACTAAGGACCTACCAGCAATATTATGCCGGTCACCCTTTTACACATGTTACCCACCATGATATTGACCTGAAACAAGTGGTAAACACCAACAAATGCATTATCCAGGTGAAGAAGCATGGCGACAAGATATTTGTCGTAAGTATCATCGATAATTTACTTAAAGGTGCCTCAGGGCAGGCTGTGCAAAACATGAATTTAATGTTTGGACTGGATGAGGCAGCTGGTCTAAAACTAAAAGCAACGGCCTTTTGAGCTGGAGAACTAATAAAATGGAAAGACACGGTTTAACCTATTTATTGCGACGACGACGGTTGCTTTGATCGAAAATCGATCTGTAAGCTTCCGGATTTGTAATTAATAAAATGTTAAACACAAGGCGAACGAAAGACCTTTATACTTTCGCCTTTTACCTTTCACCTCAACGAAAATGAATTTATTCGACGTATATCCAATCAATCCAATCAATATTGTTAAAGGCCGGGGCAGCCTGGTTTATGACGACAAGGGCACCCAGTACCTCGACCTGTACGGCGGCCATGCCGTTATTTCCATTGGGCATACCAACCCTCATTATGTAAAACGACTGGAAGATCAGCTGCACCAGATCGGCTTTTATTCAAACTCTGTCGAAATACCAATTCAAAAACAACTGGCGGAGAAACTGGGCCATGTTTCTGGCAAGGGAGATTACCAACTGTTTTTATGCAATTCGGGTGCTGAAGCTAATGAGAACGCTTTAAAACTGGCGTCGTTTTACAACGGCAAAAAGAAGATCATCGCATTCACCGGCTCATTCCACGGACGGACATCGCTTGCCGTAGCTGTTACCGATAATCCAAAGATAGTTGCACCGGTAAACGAAACAGATAATGTGATCTTTTTGCCCAGATACGATGAAGCGGCTTTGGAAAAGGCTTTTGCCGAAAATGAAATTTCGTCAGTCATCATCGAAGGCATCCAGGGTGTTGGCGGTATCCACGTGGCGCCGGAAAGCTTCCTGCAAAAAATCAGGGCTTTGTGTAATGCCCATAACGCTGTGTTTATCGCCGATTCGGTGCAATGCGGCTACGGGCGTACCGGTAAATTCTTTTCGCAGGATTTTGCCGGCGTTAATGCCGATATTTATACCATGGCCAAAGGCATGGGCAATGGCTTCCCGGTTGGCGGCATCATCATATCGCCCAAAATACAACCGGCCTACGGCATGCTGGGTACCACCTTTGGCGGGAACCATTTAGCTTGCGCGGCTGGTTTGGCGGTACTGGAAGTAATGGAAAGGGACAATTTGTTGCAAAACGCAGCTGAGGTCGGCGGCTACCTGATCGATGAACTCAAAAAGTTTAGCCAGGTAAAAGAAGTAAGGGGCCGGGGATTAATGATCGGTATTGAATTGCCTGCTGAACTGGCTCACGCACGTAAAGAGTTGTTATTCACACACCACATCTTTACTGGTGAGGCCAAACCAAACGTGATCAGGCTGTTGCCGGCCTTGAACTTGACCAAAGCTCACGCCGACAGGTTCCTCGATGCATTTTCAAAAATAATCCACTAACCCGTCCCGTAGGGACGAAATATCGGTAGACGATCACATGAAAAAATTCACCTCCGTTCACGACGTTAGCGATATCAACGCGCTGGTTGCAGAAGCGCTTCAGCTGAAGCAAAACCCCTTTGGATTTCAGCACCTGGGTAAAAACAAAACCATTGCGCTTGTTTTTCTTAATCCCAGCCTGCGCACCCGTATGAGTACTCAAAAAGCGGCGCTTAACCTCGGCATGAATGCGATGGTGCTCAACATCGATAAAGAAGGCTGGGCATTGGAGCTGCGCGATGGTGTTGCCATGAACGGAACAACGGTAGAACATATTCGTGAGGCTGCTGCCGTAATGGGCCAATATGCAGATATTATCGGCGTGCGCTCATTTCCGGGGTTAAAAGACCGGGACGAAGATTATAATGAGACCATCTTCAACAAATTCGTTGAGTTTTGCGGCGTGCCTGTTGTAAGCCTTGAATCTGCAACCCGCCACCCTTTGCAAAGCCTGGCCGATTTGGTTACCATTGAAGAATTAAAAACCCGGTCGCGCCCGAAAGTGGTATTGACCTGGGCGCCGCATATTAAACCGCTGCCACAGGCGGTTCCCAATTCCTTTGCCGAATGGATGTGCAGGGCGGACGTGGATTTTACCATTACCCACCCCAAAGGTTACGAGCTTTCAGCAGCTTTTACCGAAGGCGCAACCATCACCAATAACCAGGACGAAGCCCTGGCTGACGCTGATTTTATCTATGTAAAAAACTGGTCGGCCTATGAGCCATACGGGCAGGTTTTGCCGGGAAATGAAGAATGGATGCTAACGAACGATAGATTAAAACACACTAACCACGCCAAAGTGATGCACTGCCTGCCGGTACGGCGGGATTTGGAATTATCGGCCGAAATACTGGATGGCAAAAACTCGGTGGTAGTTCATGAAGCGGGTAGCCGGGTTTGGGCGGCGCAGGCGGTTTTGAAGAGGATGTTGGAGTCGTTGTAAGATGGAGCGATGAAAACTTGCTTAATCAACGAGATAAAAATCGATCAGGCAGGCAGACTTCTCGTCTTTCCTGAAGGTCAGAAATTCCAGTTTATCTGGAGATCGGCAAAAGAAGTTCATTGGGATGACAAGGGATTGTTTCTTTATTCCCCGAAACCACGCGAATGGTCTTATTTCAATTGGTATACCCAAATCGTTGGCGCCGTCAAATCTGAATACGGGGTAGATTTGTTGCCCCAAAAAAATACCATTTGGAGTGATATTTCGGATGATCTAAAAAAGCAAATTTTGACTTTCGGTCGCCCGGAAATTACTTAACATTGTAAAATGTATACTCCATCTTTCAACAAGTTCGAAGACCGACAACAAGTTATCGCCTTTATGCAGCGATATAGCTTTGCAGCGATTGTTTCTGTGAAAGATGGTCTTCCGGTCGCAACGCATTTGCCCTTCCTGGTTGAACAAAAAGATGATAAAACAATCCTCAAAGCCCACTTTGCTAAGGCCAACCCACAGGCAAAAGACTGCATCGGCCAGCGGGTAATGGTGATCTTTATTGAGCCCCATGCCTACATCTCCCCAAAAAACTACGAAAAAGTCGAAAGCGTGCCTACCTGGAACTACCTGGCCGTGCATGCGTACGGAAAATGCACACTGATTGAGGGTGAGGACCACAAGGCTGCTTTGCTAAAGGAAACGATCAGCAATTACGAGCCTGGTTATTTAAAGCAATGGGATAGCCTTCCCGCCGAATTCCGCCACAAAATGATGAATGGCATCGTTGCGTTTCAAATCCTGGTGGACGATCTGCAGGCAAAGGCAAAACTAAGCCAAAACCGTACCCCGACCGAGCAACAAAATATTATTGGCGACCTCAGTAAATCATCTGACAGCGCCGTACAAGGGATTGCCGAGTATATGGCAAAAAACCTGCCTGGAAGATAATAAACAATCCCCTCAAAATCGTTTTGACGCTTTTGCCTCGTCATTGCTAGTTCCCAATTTTCGCGCTTAAATACCTGTTAAAACAAGCTGATCTGCTGCACGTCGGCCTGTTTTAGTGCGGGCGCCGGGGCTTTTAGTTTTGCCCTGGTAAACGTATCAAAATCCAGCCGGGGATTAAAAGGCATTTGTTTGTAAACCAGGTAACGTTTGTTATAGCCGATCGTTTCGCGCCGCAGAATGGTAAGCATATCCATGCTAAACCTGGCATTAAATGATTGGTCCTTAAAATGTGGCCACAGCACTTTAAAATCCTCGTTGGGCAGGTTGCCGGCAATGGTGATATGCGGCTCAAAGGGGGATGTATTAAAAAACTTGCGCAGCAACTTAAACCACAATTTGGTTGCAGGCGTGCTTTCCAGTTTGGCGTAGATGGTTTGAAACTCCTGCTGGTCGAAAAAAGCAAAGCCGTTTATCTCCAGCTCGACCGGGGGCAGGGTTTGCAGCTCGCGCTCCAGCTTTGGCATCAGCGGTTCGATCCATACCGGTTTTTTGCGGGGGAGAAATTGAACAGAAACGCAGGGCCTGGAATGCCTGCTTTTATATTCTCCTATTATTTCGGATGAGAAGTTCTTTAAACCCTTTATGTGATTGCAAATATTCTCCGGCGGAGCAAGTATTGCTAAATAATCCTGGTAGTTGGTCATATTCGCGCTGTTTCGGTTCGCAATATTGCTAAAATATTTAGCAATTACCAAACTTATTTTACATTTGTCAATGATATATCCATTTACATTAACTTAGTGCAAATTAGAAAAGTCAAAGCCGAATTATGGAAACAATAGCAAATAATTTATCAGATCAAACTTTAACTTTTATGATTTGGATTGTCGCAGTGATTATCGGTGCTTTAGCTTATATACCTGCTTACTTATCAGATAGAGCCTTAAATGAATATAATAAAGCCTTTGAACTAGCTAATGCTAAAAAGAAAAAAGAAATGGGCTTATTTAAAAATAAGCCGACACCTATTATTTGGGTGATTATATTTTGGTTGGTTTCTATTTTGATATTTATCGGTTTTGTAAAATATAAAAAAGATAGTTTAAGCGATAATTTAAAGCAAAGACAGCAAGATGATATAAACCGCACAATATCTCAAATGGATAGCGCGGTTTCTAGAGCGGATAACTTATCCATAAGGGTGAGTAATGTATTAAGGACATTACCGGTATACGGATTGACATTGGACTCCATAGGCAATGTTGTTAAGGTGGGGTCAACTAAAATACAAAACACATATAATAAAAGTAATGGTGATATTGTCGTACAAGCAGGATATATAGGTAAAAGTGACATAAGCAACAATAAAATTTACCATTACTCTAAGCCAAAGAAAAAATAGCTATTACATTACTTTTGACAATTGCAAATATATTCGGTGTAAATAGGCATATCATTGCCTTACAATAGTTTTTTCCGTCCGGTTTAGGGGCTGTCAATGGCAGTGGAACACCTACAAAGACTAATATTCTTTGAGCAACCGGTTTGCTTCAACTTCGGCTAAAGTCCTTACAGTTTTAGAAAAGTACCTATCAAGTCGGGCGTAAACTTTTCGGATTTCAACATGACCATCCGGGAACTCCTGATAAGATTGCCCCTCCGGCAAATTTTCAGAAAGCATAAGAAAAGGCAAGCCTTTTTTTGAAGTTTTCTGACCGCAATTTCTTAATCGTTTCGAAAAACTGCTCTTGTCTTTCTAAATCGAGCTCATACATTTTGGGCAATTTTTTCATAAATATACAAAATATCGACGACGGGCATATTTGATTACTAATTATATTAGCAAATCCCAAAACTTTTTTTACATTTGTTTCATGAGCGCCAAACGCATCATTATGCATATCGACCTGGATTCGTTCTTCGTATCGGTGGAGCGCAAGTTCGATCCTTCGCTGATCGGCAAGCCGGTGGTCATCGGTGGCTCGGCGGAGCGGGGAGTAGTGGCATCGTGCAGCTACGAGGCCCGTAAATATGGTATACACTCAGCTATGCCCAGCAAGGAGGCCGCGCGGCTGTGCCCGCACGCTATTTTTTTGCGCGGCAACCATAAGCTGTATGCCGAGGCCTCGCGCGAGGTGACGGAGATCATCCACGATTCGGTGCCGCTATACCAAAAAACTTCGGTGGATGAGTTTTACGTGGATTATACGGGGATGGACCGTTTCCACAATTGTTATCAGCATGCCAGTGAGGTAAGGCAGCGCATCATCAGGGAGACGCGGCTGCCTATATCGTTTGGCATGTCGTCGGGTAAAACGGTGTCCAAAATGGCCACCAACCAGGCAAAACCCAACGGCCAGCTTTTTGTACCGCATGGCATGGAAAAAGCCTTCCTGGCGCCGTTAAACATCAACGCCATCCCCGGTTTGGGGGAAAGCACAAGCAAAAAGCTGTATCAGTATGGCATTGAAAAGATAAGCGACCTGCAAAAGGCCGATCTTCGCTTCCTGGAAACCATCCTGGGCAAGTACGGCCGCCATCTGCACGAAAAGGCCAACGGCCTGGATCCCAGCGACGTGGTGCCTCATTCGGACCGGAAGTCGATCTCCACAGAAAATACTTTTCATCATAACATTTCCGACAGGCAGGCGCTCGAGAACATCCTGGTGTCCATGACGGAGGAACTATCCGGCAAACTCCGCCGCGAAAACATGCTGGCGTCCTGCCTGACCATTAAGGTGCGGTACGCCAATTTTGAAACCCATACCCAGCAGGAAAAGATACCCCTGACAGCGGCGGAGCACATCCTGATACCCGGCGTAAAAAACCTGTTAAAACGTGCCTGGAACAGCCACCGGCCGGTTAGGCTGATAGGAGTAAGGTTAAGCAACCTGTGCAGCGGCAGCTACCAGATCAACCTGTTCGAGGATAACGAGGAACGAATAAAACTTTACCAGGCGATGGACAAGATCAACTTTAAATTTGGCGATAAAACGGTATGCCGGGCAGCAGGGATGGAGATAGGGACAAGGAATTTTAACCCGTTTATGAGGGGGTGAAAAATGGTGTTTCTAGTTACAGACGTCATTGCGAGGAACGAAGCAACCTCTGCGTATGCTAATCAATTTACTGGGTTTTCAACTGTACGAATTTTTTTGATGTGGGCTTTGAACAAGGAGGATGTGTTTATATTATGACCAACAAAATGCATACAGTTCTGTATGCCGGGGTTTCATCTGATCTGACAGGTCCGGGTTTGGAAGCATAAGGCCCAGGTTTATCCCAGTAGTTTCACGGCAAAGTATAATTGTGATAAGTTAGTTTATTATGCTTTTTAATCACGGATTGAGGAAGCAACCGGCGTGGAAAAAACCATCAAAGGGGGAAATCGAAGAAACAAAATTGCTTTGATTAACTCCATGAATCCTAAATGGCGTGATCCGTATGACGACTTATTGCAGAATTAACAGCGGCATTTGGTTCCAATGAGCAATTTTCTGTTTGACTTGCGAACGTAGCGGTTGCTTCGTTCCTCGCAATGACGGTCTGACGGGGCTTACGGTCAAATTACCAGGGATTTTTTCATAAGCAAATCCGTCTGCCTGTCTTCTCCCAACATAAAATCATGGCTGCCGCAAACTTCAAAGCCGTGAGCGCGATAAAAGCCGATTGCTTTTTGGTTATGCTCCCATACGCCAAGCCAGATGAAATCTTTTTGCAATTCAACACCTCTCGCTACCGCGAAATTCAATAGCTGCCGCCCGATGTGCCGGCCGTGGTACTCGCCCGAGACATAAATGCGTTCCACCTCCAGGCCATTTTCCTCCTTGAATTCATTTTGGGCATCCTTAAAGTTTAACTTTATATATCCGGCTATATCATCCTGAATAAGAGCAAAGTAAAATTCAGAATCCGGGTTGGTTAACTCCGAAAGCATCCTTTCAGGCGCAAATGCAATAGCGACGTAGGCTTCGAAATGAACAGGATCATTCAGGTGAGCAAAGAATTCGTAAAAGGTTTTTTTGCTGTACTGGAGCAGCGTATCCAGCTCGCTTGTTTCAACTTTTTTAATGTTGACCATTGGGCCGTAAAAATAATAAATGTACCGGATGTCATTTCGACCAACGGGAGAAATCTTAAACAATTTGCATTCGGACTATGCAGGCGCTAATGTCAGTTGTATAAGATTTCTCCTCGTGCCTCGTCGAAATGACATCAACGGGCAGGGATCAGTCAAACTGCTCCTGCAGCCTTATCAGCCTGTCAATCATCAGATTCAGCTTTTCCTCTTCGTTTTTAAACATCCTCGGCTTCAGGTATAGCGTAATGAACAGGAACCAGATGATGGTTGAGCCATAGGTGATCAGCTTGAAATAAAGGGGGGCGTCTTCCAATACCTCGATAAAATACAGGGCCAGGCCGGCGCTGATAAGCATCATATAAATATAATAAAACCAGCCGGTTACCCTGGAGCGGTTCTTTTGGAACTCCTTTAGCGTATTCAGGTATTCGGCCGGATTTTGGGTCAGATCGTGTTTGTTTAAGATATGGTAATGCCGTACAATAAGGGACAGGTACATCAGCATGGTTACCAGGATGAGCATGATACCGATGGTAGTTGCCGTTGAGCGGAACGCAAAAAAGAAGGTTATGATAAAAGCACTGACAATAAGGGCTATCATCGCCACAATTCCCCAGTATAATTTACTGGTGATGCCGCGAATGCCTTTTTTTACTTGCTTCAGTGCATCTTCCACCGAAAGCCTGTCGGGTTTTGGCTGTCCCTGCCAAACCGACATCAGGTGCTCAAACTCTTTCATAGTGGTTGTACAATTCGGTTAATTTCTGTTTAATGCGATGTATTTTCACCCTCAGGTTCCCTTCCGATATGCCCGAAATATCAGCTATTTCGGGGTATGGCACTTCATCAAGCACCATGGTTATGATAATTCTTTCCGATTCTTCCAGCCTGGATATACACTTATAAAGCAGCGCAACCTGTTCGTTTTTCTCGGACAGTTCCTCTCTTTTATTTTCAGCAATAAGTGGTGTCAGTTCGTCTTTGGCCTGCCGTTTTTCCGACCGCAGGTAAGTTAAACAGGTATTTACGGCAATGCGGTAGATCCAGGTGGAGATCATGGCCTGGTTACGGAATTTATCGAGGTTTTGCCAGACTTTTAAAAAGGTTTCCTGTAAAAGGTCGTCCGCAGCATCATCGTCGCCGGTATAACCGTAGCACAAATGGTAGATCTTTTTCGAATTGGCTTCGTAAACCTTCTTAAAAGCAGCTTCCTTTTCTGTCACTATCAGTTAATTTTAATTTTTAGATGAGTATTGGGGGCAAATGTTACAACGCAAATACCCACCTCACCTAAATCCTCTCCAAAGGAGAGGACTTTGATTTGTCTAGGTTTCTAAACCCTCTCCCTTGGAGAGGGCAGGGTGAGGTTTTACAGCTCAAATTCGGCCTTATAAAACCAGGGGAATTTCTTTTCAGCTTCTTCCAGCAGGTGGTTATAGGCTTCCACGAAATCGTATTGCAGATCTTCATGCAGCTTCCCGATCAATCCCTGTATTTTCAATATTTGCCGTGTCAGTATCAGTCGCAAGGGCTTGTATGATACCCGCCTGTCAGTATATTGAATATAGTTTTGACAAAAATTCAGCAGCATTTCTATCTCCGCCTCTTTTGCCCCGATAAATTTGGTGTATTTGGAAATCAGCCTCAATATCTTGCGGGAGCTTTTGGCTGCCTGGTAGCTTTGCGACGGCAGCTGGCTGAACATAAAGCCGATTTCGCCTTTAATTTTTTCAATAAAGCCGGCGTCATTATTAGCTTCAAACAGCAGGTAGGCGAGGAGTTCTTTATTCTCTTTCTTATAGCGCGCAAGTCGCAGGCACAGATCAGCTATTTGCAGTGACGACAGGTGCTGCAATTCTTTTTTTATATCCTGCAGGCCGTAGGAGGACACGTTCATCATGGCAAGATATGAAATTTAATATTTGTAACAATTTTGCGTATAAATGTTTTACCGCACTTAATGTTTCAATACTTGGTTTAAATTTATATCATTGCGCATCCAATTATCAAATTCAAACCCCAATTACTATGCCGGCAGATACTGTCAAAATAAACGGCAAGGCGAAAGCCGATTATACCTATGATGCCATTGTGATCGGCTCGGGCATCAGCGGGGGATGGGCTGCTAAAGAGCTTACCGAACGCGGCCTTAAAACCATTATGCTGGAGCGCGGCCGCAATTTTGAGCATTTAAAGGACTATAAATCAGCCACAAAAGACCCATGGCAGTTTGAACATCGCGGCAGCGTAACACAGGCCCAGCGTAAAGCGCGGCCAGTTATTTCGCGTAACTGGGGGGCTGCCGAGCCAGTAATGGATTACTGGGTAAACGAAGAAGAAGCGCCCTACGCTGAAATTAAACCGTTTAACTGGTGGCGGTCGTACCAGTTGGGCGGGCGTTCTATTTTATGGGGACGGCAAAGCTACCGGTGGAGCGATTTTGATTTTGAAGCGAATTTAAAGGACGGCTGGGCGATTGACTGGCCTATACGATATAAAGACCTGGCGCCATGGTATGACCATGTTGAAAAGTTTGCAGGTGTTAACGGGTCCAAAGACGGACTGGCGCAATTGCCTGACGGGCACTTTTTGAAGCCGATGGACATGAACTGCGTGGAGAAAGATGTATCGGCCCGTATAAAAAAGCATTATAACGACAGCCGGCACATGATCATTGGCCGCAGCGCTAACCTGACCGAAGCCATAACCGGCAGAACGGCCTGCCAATTCCGCAACCGTTGCTGGGAAGGTTGCCCGTTTGGGGGATACTTCAGTACCCAGTCGTCTACCTTGCCGGCCGCGCGGGCAACCGGTAATTTAACGGTAAGGCCATTTTCAATCGTCCACAAGATACTTTACGATAAGGATACCCAAAAAGCGACCGGCGTGGAAATCGTCGATGCCGAAACTAATCAAACGTATCAATACCATGCTAAAATTGTTTTCCTGAATGCCTCAACATTAAACAGCGCCTGGGTGTTAATGAATTCGGCGACGGAGATATGGCCGGGTGGTTTAGGCAGCAGCAGCGGCGAATTGGGGCATAACGTGATGGACCATCACTATAACCTTGGCGCGTCGGGCATAATGGAGGGCTACGAGGATAAGTACTATTTTGGCAGAAGGCCAAACGGTATTTATGTAGTGCGATTTGCCAACCTTTTTGGCGACAAGCGCGATTACCTGAGAGGATTTGGCTACCAGGGCGGCGCAAGCAGGGACGGATGGGCGCGAAACGTTGCGGAGCTTAACATAGGCGGCGCCTTTAAAGATGCACTAACCGAGCCGGGGCAATGGTCGATAGGTTTAAGCGGGTTTGGTGAGTTGCTGCCTTACCATGAAAACAAGATCACATTGGACCCTGACAGGAAAGACAAATGGGGCCTGCCGATTTTAGCAATGGACGCTGAGCTGAAGGACAATGAGAAGAAGATGCGGGTAGACATTGTTAAAGAAGCCAAAGAAATGCTGGAAGCCGCCGGCGTTAAAAATGTGAACACCTGGGACCGCGGCCACGCGGTAGGCGATGGCATACACGAGATGGGCACTGCACGTATGGGGCGCGATCCGAAAACATCGGTGTTAAATGCACATAACCAGATTTGGGATGCCAAAAATGTTTTTGTGACCGATGGCGCCTGTATGGTTTCATCAGCATGTCAAAACCCATCGTTAACTTATATGGCCCTGACAGCAAGAGCGGCTAATTTTGCAGCAGATGAATTGAAGAAAGGGAACCTTGGGTAGGTGAAAGGTAAAAAGGTAAAAAGGGCACGATGAGACTTACGAAGTTTTTAAAACTTCGTAAGTCTTAAGGTAATATTAAAAACTAAAACTATGAAAAATAAATTGCTGATAATATGTGGCTTAATGGCCATATCCTTAAGTGTTACTGCGAAGCAGAAAGTATTGATCTTTTGCAAAACTGCCGGTTTTCACCATGCATCCATCGCAGTGGGGATACCCGCCATCATTAAGCTGGGCAGGGAACATGATTTTGACGTGGATACCACAACGGATGCGAAAAAATTCACCTATGATAACCTGAAACAATACGCTGCGGTGATTTTTTTAAGTACTACCGGCGATGTTTTAAACGATGCGCAGCAGGCTGAATTTGAAAAATACATCCGCTCTGGAGGCGGTTTCGCGGGCGTGCACTCCGCCACTGATACCGAATACGATTGGCCGTGGTATGGCAATTTGGTTGGAGCTTATTTCAGAAATCACCCCAGTGTACAACAGGATGCAGTACTTCACATTGTGGACCCTAATTTTCCGGCTACCAGGGGTTTACCAAAAGAATGGACACGTAAGGATGAGTGGTACAACTTTAAATGGATAGCGCCAAACCTGCACGTTTTGATCACGATTGACGAGAAAACTTATAACGGCGGCAATAACGGCGATAACCACCCGATGAGCTGGTACCACGAATACGATGGCGGCAGGGCTTTTTATACGGCGCTCGGTCATACAGATGAATCGTATTCAGACCCATTGTATCTGAAGCATCTTTTGGGTGGCATAGAGTATGCCATGGGCCGGGCTAAATAAATCGTAAAGTATTAGCGGTTTTTGTTGCGAATTTTTACCTTAGCATAGGGAAATGGTGTCTTCCTTTTAAAAACCGTCCGCCGACGCGGTCTGATGACGCCTGCAAAAAATAAGCTTAACTAAAGCTGTGAAACGTTATGCAGGCAAATAGTTTTAATCTTTAAAAATGAAAATCTGGATCTTAGTCTTTTTAGGCGGGGGAGTTGGCAGTTTATGCCGCTATTTGATGAGCCGCTGGATCAGCGGAAACTTTTTAACCAATTACCCGTTCTTCGGAACGCTGATCGTTAATATTACCGGCTGCCTGCTCATCGGCTTTTTTGTATTTTATTTTACCGAAAGCCGTTTCGGGCCGGATTCACTCAACTGGCGGCTGTTACTGGTGACAGGATTGTGCGGCGGCTATACCACATTTTCATCTTTTTCGCTCGAAAACATGCAGCTGATAGAAAACAGGCAGCTATTCACCTTTGTAACCTACACTTTTGCCAGCCTGCTATTCGGCTTCCTGGCAACGTATGCAGGCATCCTGGTGGCGCGAAACATTTAACAAATGAACATTAACAAGATATTGATCGTTGCCGATGACAGCCCTTCTTCTGTAAAGGCGGTTCAATATGGGTTTAGCCTTGCGCGGGACCTTGGCGCAAAAGTGATGTTACTCAGCGTGATTGAACCCGGGTCAGCAGCCGGTAACCCCGATGCAGGCGTTTTCCCGGATGATGCCCTGATCGCGTTAAAAGACCGCGCAGGCGCATTTCTGAAACAAATGGAAAACAACTATGCACAGTCGGTTGACACTCAACTACACCTGGAAGCAGGTGACATCCAGGCGACTATCATTAAGACAATCGGCGATTGGGGCGCGGCCTTGGTGGTGGTGGGCACACATGGCCGTTCCGGTTTGGGTAAATTGTTTTCCGGAAGTATGGCTGAATCTGTTATTCAACATTCGCCGGTGCCTGTGTGTGTCGTGCCGGCTGGCAAATAATTTCAAGCCTGGCCTTTTGCGGAAATATCCTTATAACCTCAAACTTTTATCCCACGTATTCGTTGTAATAGTTAACTGTAAAAAAAACGTTACAATTTAAGCCACGTAGCTAAAAAGTTTACTTTTAAGCAAGTGTTATTGTAAAAAACGTTCTCAAAAGGAATGATTTAAGCACAAGTTAATAATCCAGTCGAAGCAGGCTGGCTGCTCAATGTTTCTTTTTTTATAACAGGTTGTTGATCATTGCTTTTTGAATAAAATATGCGTTAAATTTGTTTACCGGGCCAATTATATCACACACCGAAAAGCCAGCGAACCGGTTTCTGAATACCCCCTTGCACAGCAAAACCGTATAGTGTTATGGTGATGATCATGCTGCCCGGATCAGCAGTGAAGCAACGAATTGTCCTAAGCCGATAATGAGTTAACAGAACATGGATACCAAGGTTAACCGCTACCCGTTAAGCCGATTGTCGATAAAACAACGGCTGCCCCTGCTGATCTGCGCGCTGCTTTTGGTTTGCATCGTTATTTATGGTTTCGCCAACTATTACAGTTTAAAAAAGGCTGATCTGACCATCGGGCGCGACAGGCTTCATTCTATTACGACCCAAATGAATGCTTCATTTGGGCAGGTAACCGCTTTTTACATCAGCAATTCAACGTCGGTATCAAAGCAGCCCGCTGTTATACAGTTTATAAGATCAGGCGGAACGCTATTTCAGGCTGAGGCCCGCGGCGCACTCGCCAGGCTAAAAACCGATAGTACATGGGTATTGGCAGAGTTGCTCGATCAAAACTTTAAATCGCTGAGCGCTGCCGGCAAAACTGATATTGACGCGGGATTGAATTTGAGGCAGATTATCGTTTCGGCAAACTTAAAACCCGACTCGGCGAAAATCACCCTCTTATATGGGGTAAACGGAACCGCGTATTATCCGCTGATTTCAGCAGTGACCGAAAAGGGGAAAGTTATAGGCTACACAATTGCCTGGAAATCAATTTTAACGACCTCAAAAGCAGTTGATCAATTTTCGAAGTTCGTAGGGATGGGCTCCAGTTTCTTTGCCGGGAATAAGGACGGCAGCTTATGGACCGACTTTATTCGCCGCATTCCGGGTGTTCTGTTTAAACCCGGACAAGAAGCCGGCATGGTTGATTACAAAGATGCTGACGGCGATGCCATGATCGTCGATTTACAGCAAATTCCACATACTGAACTATTGTTTGGTGTTGCGGTATCCGAGGGCAATATGTTAAAGGACCTGGGGCGTTTCGTCAACTGGATAGCGGTTATCGGCATTGTGATCCTCGCCATCGGAATTATAGCGGCATGGATGATGAGCAGGAGCATAACCAGGCCCCTGGACGAGCTGATCAGGATCGCTGCAGCAATTTCGCAGGGGAATTATGCTCAAACCGTGCCTATTGATCACTACCAGCGCGATGAGATCGGCAGACTTGCTGATGCTTTCAACATCATGATAGGCCAGGTTTCGCAAAGCCATCATGAGCTGGAAAACAGGGTGGAAGAACGCACATTGCAACTTGCTACCGTTAACAAAGAGTTGGAGGCTTTTTCGTATTCGGTTTCACATGATTTAAGGACGCCGCTGCGGGCCATCAACGGCTATTCGGCGATGCTGAGAGAAGATTATGAAAAAGAGCTGGATTCGGAAGGGAAAAGGATCGTAAAAAATATCATCGACAATGCCAAAAAGATGGGGCAACTGATTGACGACCTGCTGGCTTTTTCGCGATTGGGTAAAAAAGAGCTGACGCGTGCGCCTATCGATATGAAATCACTCACCGAAACTGTGGTACGTGATCTGCTGCAGCACGAGCCCGATAATAAGTATCAAATCTGTATCGGGGAGCTGCCGCCGGCAACGGGCGATGCGATAATGCTGAAGCAGGTAATGGTAAACCTGGTGGGGAACGCGATCAAGTATTCGTCAAAAAAAACCGCACCGGTGATCGTGATCGGCGCCACAGATGACGGCGACAGGATAACCTATTATGTAAAGGATAACGGGGCGGGGTTCGATATGGCCTACAGCAACAAACTCTTTGGTGTTTTCCAGCGGTTGCATTCGCAGGAAGATTTTGAAGGATCGGGAGTTGGCCTGGCATTGGTAAAACGGATAATTGAAAAACATAACGGCGAGGTATGGGCCGAATCCGTCGAAAACGCCGGGGCGACATTTTTTTTCAGCCTGCCTAAAACCTGAATTTATGAATGATAACAAAGTTGAGGTCCTGTTAGTTGAAGACAACCCGCACGATGCCGAAATGACCATCCGTGCCCTGAGAAAAGTTAACCTGGCTAACAGGTTGATACACGTTAAGGACGGCGCCGAGGCGCTTGATTTTATTTTTGCCAGAGGCGCCTTTGCCGGTCGTGCAATAGAAAACAAGCCCAAAGTAATCCTGCTGGATATTAAGATGCCCAAGGTTGACGGTATCGAGGTTTTACGACAAATCAAATCAAACGAAGTAACCAAAACCATTCCCGTAGTGATCATGACGTCGTCAAAAGAAGAGCAGGATATCATTGCCAGCTATGATCTTGGGGTTAACAGCTATGTTGTTAAACCGGTTGATTTTGATGGTTTCGCCAAAGCGGTGTCCGAACTGGGGTGCTATTGGCTGATCATTAACCAGGCGATCGAATAATTTGAAATGACAATGCACCGGCGTTTAAAAATATTGCATATTGAAGATGTCCCTTCGGACGCTGAACTTGTTGACCGGACCTTAAAAAAGGCAGGCATCGAGTTCGAAAAGGTTACGGTAGACTCGAAAACCGACTACATAGATGCCCTTAACGGATTTAACCCCGATGTGATCCTTTCCGACCATTCGCTGCCCGCGTTCAACTCCCTGGAAGCTTTAAAGATATTAAAGGAGCAGCAAAAGGCGGATATTCCTTTTATCCTGATCACAGCGACAGTGTCGGAAGAATTTGCCGTGAGCGTGATGAAAGAAGGCGCATCAGACTATGTTTTAAAGGACAGGCTGCAGCGTTTACCCAGCGCGGTAATTAATGCGCTGGAAAAATTTCAGCTGGATGCCGAGCGGCAAACTTATCTTACTCAAATAGTAGCAAGTGAGGCTTTGTTTAATAAAGCTGAGGCCATAGCCGAATTTGGTACCTGGCGCTTAAGCGTTAATTCAGGAGTAATGAATTGGTCGGCAGGTACCTACCCGCTGCTGGGCTATGAAAAAGGGGAAGTAGAACCATCGGTTGAAAATTTCCTGAAAAACATTGATGCTGACGAACGTTCGTCGTTAGAAGATATTTTTGTAAATGCGGAAACTGCCGGCCCGGCGGAAGCAGATTTTAGCATTACGGATAAAGACGGCGGTAAAAAATATATCCACGCACAATTTGAAAAGGAATTGGACAAAAACGGTTTGGTGGAATATATAGCAGGGTTTACGCAGGACGTTACCCGGCAAAAATTAGCGCAGATCGAGATTCAAAAAAATATTGAAGAGCTGCAGGCGGCCAGTGAATGGCAATCGGCTATTTTGAATGCTTTGCCGCCGCATATTGTATTGTTGAATGAGGCCGGTAAGATATTGGCGGTGAATGATTCCTGGCGGAAATTTACCTTAAAGAACAACCTCGGCGTGCCGCGCTATGGCATTGACTATAGTTATATAGCCATATCTCAAAAGGCAACCGGCATTGACGAATTATCCGCAAGGCAGATCGCCAGGGGAATAAAAGAAGTAATTTCAGGGGTAATTGAAGAATTTTCGCTGGAGTATTCGTTTTACGAGAAACAAAAAAAGGTGTGGTATCAAATTATCGTGTCGCCCCTGAAGGATAAGCGGCGAAAAGGCGCCGTTGTGCTGCACATCGATATAACGGAAAGAAAAACCGCCGAAGAACTGCGGCTTCAATCAGAGGCTAACCTTGAAACGATTTTTAAAAATACCGAAATCGCTTATGTGTTGTGTAATAATCAAAACCGGGTAGTATCCTTCAATTCAAAGGCGGCCGAATTATGCATTGTGCAATTTGGCAAAAAGTTGAAAGCGGGCGCCAATGCCTTCGGTTACTTTCCGAAGGATAAGATACCTAATGTTAAGGAGGCCATCCGAAGGGTATTGAACAATGAGCGCGTCAGTTACGAAACCAGCTACCGGCTGGCGGACGGCTCAGCCAGGTGGTACGAAGTGGCCTGGGCGGGCATTGGTAATGAAAAGCAGGAGAATATCGGTTTTGTCCTTGCCTTTAAGGATGTAACTACACGAAAGATGAACGAGATGGAGCGCGAAAGCATAACCGCCGACCTGGTACAACGCTATAAAGACCTGGAGCAATTTACGTATATCGTGTCGCATAATTTGAGGGCGCCTGTTGCCAATATTATGGCCCTTTCAAACATGCTCAACGCCGCTGACTTTAACCCTGCCGAAAACGGAGATGTTTTAACCGCCCTCAGCAAATCCATCACTATCCTCGACCAGATCACCCTTGATCTCAATGACATATTACGTGTACACAGCAGCATGCACAAGCGAATTGAACCCGTGGTGTTTCAGGCGCTGGTTGACGATATAACGCAGCGTCTTTCGGGGTTGATAACAGAAGAACACATTACGATAAAAACCGACTTTAGCGAAGCTGAAAAAACCAACACGATCAAAAGCTATTTGCATAACATATTTTATAACCTGATATCGAACAGTATAAAATACCGGCGGCCGGGCGCGGATACGGTGATCAGTATTTCCACCGCGGCAAAACAGGGCAAACTGGAGATTATTTTTAAGGATAACGGCAAGGGGATTGAAGAAGAGAGCCTAAAAAACCTGTTCGGCTTTTACAGAAGATTTGATACAAGCGTTGAAGGCAGGGGGACAGGCCTTTTCCTGGTTAAACTGCAGGTGGAAAACCTGGGAGGTACTATAAGTGTGCAAAGCAAGGTAGGCACGGGTACGGTTTTTAGTTTGGCCTTTCCTTCCGCATAACTTAGGTTATCCGCCGGCTGGCGGATGTTTTTACGGCGCCAGGCCGCACTTTCTGAGTAACCAATAGTCCATTGGCCTGCATTCAACCACATTTTATCTTGCTACAATCGTTTTGGTTTGCGTGGAATGCGCGCTAAAATAACCCAAGCAGGCCGGGGTTATATTCGATGGCGGATTTGACGGGGCGACGCCACCATCGGGCCCGCCAAATTGCTGCTCCATCAGGGTGAACCAGTAGGTGTAAACGGGCTTATCAATACATTGCATTTCTACCTTTACCGTATCCCCGGGATGTATGTCGTCGGTGTTTTCTGTCAGGTCGCCATGCACATACCGGCCATTGGAGAATTCGTCATCGAATGCAAAAACAGTAGATACTTCCTTACCGTTTACCCACATGATAAACCGGTACTGGTTAACTACTCCCGCAGGATCCTGGTAGTGTACGGTTATTTCTCTTTTGTCATCTGCGCTGTTAAAATCATTTTTTTTATCCGTTATCGAATCCAGTTGAACCGGGGCGGGCATAGTTGAGCTGGCGGTATAAGTTGCGCCGCCGGTTACCACCGTCATTTTGTAAATGCTGCCAGCCACACCGTGGAATGGCGGAGACGTATAGGTGCCAGCCACGCCCTCCGTAAAAGTGTAGCTATTGTTTTTATCATCTGTTACTGTAACCGTTGCGCCGGTTACTGCCGGGTAAGTATTGTTACTGGTGAACGGCACGTTGCGGCTCAGTTTAATATCCTGCACGCTGTCTTCACCAGTAATATTCCCTTCAATAACCAGTTTGCCGCTATCGCTGGCCAATTTCAGGTCGATCACTTTGGTACAACTCATTACGATCATTACGACGGCCCCGACTGCTAAAAAAAATCTAAACTCTTTCATCGTTTTTAAAACTTAAAATTCCAGGTGATGGAAGGTATTCGCGTGGCAAAAATGCTGGTCTCCACTGCTTCAGTGGTGTTGGGCATCGTTTTGCTGTCGCGAAAAGTGATCAAATATGGATCCCGGTGCGCGTAAATATTATAAATGCCGAACGTCCAGCTGGAATGATATTTTTTGTGTTTTTTACCTTCCAGGGTTGCGCCGATGTCCAACCTGTTTGATGATGGCATCCTGTACCCGTTGCGCTGCGAGTAGGAAAAAATGGTCAATCCGCCAACCTCATATTTCCCGGTAGGGAAACTAACCGCATTGCCGGTTGCATAAACAAAATCACTGGAGAACGACCATCGGTCATTCAATTTGTAAATACCTACAACGGAAAGATCGTTGGTACGATCCTGCGTTGCAGGGAAATAATTGCCCCCGTTAATGTCCGCAAATTTAACCTCGGTACGCGAAAGTGTGTAGCCGATCCAACCGTTAAACCGGCCATATTTTTTCTTTAGAAAAAGCTCCATTCCGTACGCCCGCCCTGAACCATAAGTTAACAGCGACTCGACATCCGGGTTAACGATCAATTGTGCGCCATCTTTGTAATCGATTTGGTTTTTAAGAGATTTATAATACACCTCGGCCGAGAACTCATAAGTGTTTTCGTTAAAATTATGGAAGTAGCCGGAAGAGAACTGGTCGGATATCTCGGGTTTAATATTGTTGCTGCTCATTACATAAAGGTCGGCGGGGGTGCTGCTGGTTGAATTGTTGAGCAAATGGATATTCTGCGTGTTTCGGTTATAGGATGCTTTTAATGAGCTTTCATCGTTCAGCAAATAGCTGACGGTAAAACGTGGCTCAAGGTTAAAATACTCTTTAACCAGCGCCCCGGTCGGATAGGTCGGCGCAGTAAGCACGTCGCCTGCTTCGTTATAGGTTTTAAAGGTACCTGGCCCAAGTAAAAACAAACTGCTCAGTCTAAACCCGTAAAGGAAGGTGAATTTGTTGTTTAAACGCCACTCATCACTTACATAGGCTGCATTTTCGAAACCATATCTTTCCTCAACATTAACATCGTTAAAGCTCGACGCCGCGTTAGTGGTAATGTTACCGGGGGCAATGCTGTGGTGCAATACATTCAGTCCAAACTTTAACGTATGGACATTTGAGAGCGAATATTGCAGGTCCTCCTTAAAATTCACATCGTTAATTTGCGACGTGGCCTTAAAATAATTGGCACTTTGAAAATCCTCAATGGTGTAATTGTAATTGCTGAACACCAGCGAGGTATTTGAAAACAAGCGGTTATTAAAGATGTGGTTAAACCTGATCGTGCCTGTTGAATTTCCCCATAAAGTGCCAAATATATCTTTGAGTTCCAGCACGTCTTTTCCAAAATACCCGGAAATATACAGTGCGTTTTTATCGTCAAAATGATAATTGGCTTTAGCATTGATGTCGTAAAAATAAAGCGAGCTGCCTTTTAAGGTTGAATCAGACGCGGCGTGTAAAAACAAATCAATGTACGTTCTGCGTGCGCTGATCATAAACGAACCTTTATCTTTCACTATCGGCCCCTCAATTTTTAACCGCGACGAGATAAGGCCCAGGCCGCCTTCAACCGTATAGTCTTTATTATTACCATCCAGCATCTTTACATCCAAAACGGATGACAAACGCCCGCCATATTCCGCAGGCATTCCACCTTTGTAAATGCTTACGTCCTTTATGGCATCTGAATTAAAGGTGGAGAAAAAGCCAAAAAAGTGCGAGGCATTGTATACAGTAGCTTCGTCAAGCAACACCAGGTTTTGATCGCTGGCGCCGCCGCGCACGTAATAGCCGGTATTGCCCTCGCCGGCGGACTGTATGCCTGGCAGCAGGGTTAATGTTTTTAAAATATCCCGTTCGCCCAGCAAAACCGGTATATTATTAACCTGGGCCATGTTCAGTTTATCTTCGCCCATTTGGGGCGAGGCCACATTATCGTTATTAGGTTTGTTTGATTTGATCACGACCTCGCTGAGTTCTTTCTGCGGGGCAAGGCCTACATCAATTACCTGGTCGGCGGTTGCCGAAATCGTCTTCTCAAACGCATTGTAACCTACGTAAGAATAAACCAGGGTAAAATTTCCCGCAGGGACGGAAAGCGAATAAAATCCGTAACTATTGGTAGTGGCGCCGCTTTTGTCGAGTTCCTTTATCCTGACGGTTGCGCCGATGAGTTTCTCGCCGCTGGACCTATCTTCGACGGTCCCGCTGATGATCCATCTTTTTTGAGCCTGCAGAATAGTGGAGATGCATAAAAAGGAAAGACAAATTACGATCAGGCGCATGCAAAACATTTGCGGCAAAGGTATTTCTTTGCAGCTAATGTTTGACAGGGATTTGCGGAATAAAGACGGTTGTGCGGTTTAATTTTAATGCTTAAATCCAGTTTTCGGCATGTACAAGGTCCGACGGCTCATAATTGATGTATTGCACAAACCGTGGCAGCGCTGCGTTGTTGGGGCTGCTGCCATGAGGGAGGGCCTGGTGCCATAAAATAAAATCGCCGGCGTTGGCGGCTATCGGTTTCGGGCCCAGGGCGTAAAGATCCTGCTGACGGGGATTTGCGCCGGCAGGGAGGCTTTCCATCCAGTCATCTATCTTATTTTGAAAACCTGGCACAAGGGTAAAGGCGCCCTGGTTTTCGGCGGTATCTGCAAGGTAAAGGATGCCCTGGGTTCCAAAAGGAATGGGCAGCTGCAGGCTTACGTCCCAATGTAAAAAGGGTCCGTAAAACTGGAACGAGGATGTTTGCGGCGGGTTAAACCCTGCCCGGTCGGTATTAACGAATACATCTCTCCGGCCCCATATTTCCTGGAATGCCTTGCGTATTTTAAAGGCATTGCGGTTTCTTTCGAATACGGGGTGCTGAAACATTTGCACCATAATTCCGCTTTTTGCGGGATGATCGCTATACCACGTCGACGGATCATACCGGTCGATCCCCAGAAAGTCGCAAATAGCAGCTATCGCCAGGTCGCAGTCTTCTTTTGGCACAGCATTCCGGACGATGATGTATCCATTTTCCTTCCAGAATGCATGGTCCGCGGCCTCCAGCACATCAGGTTCGCTTGTCTCTTCGCCGGTAATTTGTTCCCCGGTAAACGAGGCGTTGAACCGGTTTACTTTTGCAGGATCAAGCCCACCTGTTGTTTCAATTATCCAGTTTTCAAATTGCTCGAAAGAACCGCCCTCTGCGTAAAGATATTGCAGGGTTTGATGCAAGCCCAGGCCCAAAGCGCTCAGTAACATTACATCGGTTTGGAATTCATTTTTCAGGCTGTCCTGATCCAGCTTACCTTGCTTTTTTAATTGGATCTTTTGCCAGTAACGTTTTAAATGCATCACGGACAAATTTCCGGTTTCTTCGCTGGGGGCTATTTCGATGATTAATGCCGGCACGTTTTGGATATGGAGGTTATAGCGTAAAAATAAATAAAGATACCAGGAATGCAAGGGCGAGTTTAAAAATCATTAGCTCAAACCTTCAACAATCGTCTTCATTTTGGCTAATGAAGTTTTTGCTACGGTGAGCGCATCCTGCTGGTAATAGTTTTTGTTAAACAACTCGCATGAAAGCACCAAAGGCGTCTTCCGGTTCCGAAGTAATATTTCCAGCGTTTGTTTGATCGGAGCGATACCGTCGCCGGGGTAAATACGGTCGGCATCGGTGATGGTTTGGTAAGGAAATCCGGCGGGGTAATCGTTCATGTGAAACATTTCGACAGCGTTGGGGTCCATCAGTGAAAGTGTTTTCAGCGATGTGTTCCCACGGTACAAATGGAACACATCCAGTAAAACCCTTGCCGAAGGGCGCCCGCTTTTCATGGCGATGTATAAAACTTCGGCTACATCCTGCAGGTTTTTCAGGAAACCCCACATCTCTATTTGAGGCACCACACCGAATGACCTTCCCATGTCAAGAATCGAGCGGTAGCGTTCAGCGATCACATCCAATGCAGGTACATCGGCGCCTGTTGTGCCCATCCCGGTAGCCGCCATTCGTTTACAACCCAGCTGCGCCAGCATCTCCATCTCTTTTTTCATTTGCCCGAGGCCTTTTTGCCTGACAGTAGCGTCGTCAACTATCCATTTGTTAAAACTGATGCAGTCTTCCACCTTCAAACCCAGGTCGTTCAGCCGTGTTTTCACGCCTTTTACCGTACCGCCCTTGTCGAGGTGGGCTTGCATGGAGTCCATCCATATTTCGACCGAGCGAAAGCCCGCCGCGGCCGCAACTTCCAACTCCTTCATAAACCCGAGGTTTTGTCCGCGGATGGTCGACATGTTTAGGCAATAGGTAAATTTTAATTTACCCTCCGGCGATTCGTGTTCGTTTGCTGCCGCTGTGCCTGTCAAAGCCGTCCCCAGCGCGGTGGCGCCTATGAATTGCAGTGCTTTACGGCGGGTGAGGTTTTCTTCAGGCATGAATATATAAGTTGAAGGTTAAAAACAATATGCTTATAATTGTTAAATATAAATGTTTAGCACGGCCGAAAAAGAAGCTTCGAAAGAATATTGATCAAAAAACTCTTTTCACGCGCCGGGTTGATGTATGAAATTTTTTAGCGCCCTGGTTTTTTGCCAATTAGCTTCGATGCAAGCTGGCAATGGTGCCATAAAATTAAACACGGATATTGCCCGCCCGATATATTTGCGCCCCGAAACAACGTCCGGTTATAAATTAACGTATTTTAATGGTTGATGAGAACAACCTACCTGATACTTGTTTTGTTTGTTTTAGGCACGGTAAAATTATTTGCCCAGCAAACCTATTGCCCTCCGCCGAATATTGGTTTCGAAGACGGAAGCTTTAATGGCTGGACTTGCGATACCGGTTCGGTAGATTTTATGGGAAACGTAAATGTTATTTCCAGCGGCGCGATTCCGGACCGGCAAACCATGATCACCAGCGCTACCGGAACGGCACTGGATCGCTGGGGTAATTTTCCAATATTGTGTCCGTTTGGCGGATCGTATTCCATCAGGCTGGGCAACCAGCAAACCGGCAGGGGGGCCGAACGGGTATCCTATACGTTTAATGTTCCATTCGGATCAAATGAATACGACATGACATTTTATTATGCAGTGGTACTTCAAAATCCACCGCATGTGAGCTATCAGCAGCCAAAATTCACCGTAAAAACGTTCGACATAACCGACAATACGTATGTTGATTGCGCCTCGTTTGAATTTATAGCTTCGGCCAACCTGCCGGGGTTTAAGCGATCTCCTTATGGGGATACCGTATTTTATAAGGACTGGGCGCCATCTACCATACATTTGCGGGGCTATGCCGGCAAGCAGATGCGCCTGGAATTTACCACCAACGACTGCACCCTGGGCCACCATTTCGGCTATGCTTATCTTGACGTTAATGAAGATTGTAATTCGCCGATTACGGGCAACATTTATTGTTCCAACCAAAAATCAGTGACACTGGTGGGCCCCGGCGGCTTTGGAAACTACGCCTGGTATACCGCCGACCTGTCGAAGCAAGTGGGAGAGGGGCAGGGATATACGATTTCGCCCCCGCCGCCCGACGGCACAAAATATGGCCTTGTTGTAACCCCGTTTTTTGGACTTGGCTGCATAGATACTTTATATACCGTGGTGAATAGAAATGACGCTGATTTTGTTTTTAAGGCGAAGGATACCATTGCCGCATGTGCATACGCATCGGTCGACTTAACGGCGGCATCCGTCACAGCGGGGAGCAGCAACGGCCTTAAATTTACCTATTCTACCGACCCGTATGGCATTAGTTATGTGTACAGGCCAAACCATGTGGATACAAGCGGCACATACTACATTAAAGCGGTAAGCCCCAAAGGATGTGAAAATATTTTGCCGGTGGAGGTGGTCATCGGTAATCCAACGCTCACGGTGGCCAACCCCGACCCGGTAATTTTCCCGGTAACCGTCGACCTGTCAACTACTTTTACGCACGACAACCGCTATGCTTACAGCTATTTTACCAATTCCGAAACAACCATCGGGGTTGCAGATTTTAAACACGTTGCCCACACCGGCACCTACTATATCAAGGCCACCAACCATGTAGGATGCACCACTGTTAAACCGGTTTATGTGGTGGTAACGCCACCTCCGCCGCCGGAAGTAAAGACAGTTAACGCCTTTACGCCGAACAACGATGGCGTAAACGACTATTTTTCGCTTAGCATTTTCGGGTATGGCAAATTTAATTCTATCAAGATTTACAATCGCTACGGTCACCTGGTATATGAAACCCTGGCGGACGATTTCGCCTGGGACGGAAAATACAACGGCAATCCTTTACCGCCCGGCACTTATTACTGGATATTTGATGGGATAAACACCTATTATAATTCAAAAATTGTGGAATCCGGCTATATTACATTGATCAGGTGAGCAATTCGATCATCATCAGGGAAGCCTTAACAAGCGATGCTGACGCCATTTGGGAGATATTTCACCAGGTGGTAAAAGCCGGCGATACCTATGCCTTCGACCCTGATACCACAAAGGAAGTATTTAGAACACTGTGGCTGGCACCCAATATGAAAACCTATGTCGCTGAACAGAATGGCGTTGTAATCGGTTCCTATTTTATCAAGCCCAACCAGCCCGGCCTGGGCGCCCATATTGCCAACTGCGGCTATATGGTCCGCGCCGATGCGCGCGGAAAGGGGATTGGCGGCAAATTATGTGCCCATTCAATTGAAATAGCAAAACAGCTTGGATACCGGGGCATGCAATACAATATTGTGGTGAGCACCAACACCAAAGCGGTTGAATTATGGAAGAAATTCGGGTTCAGGATCATTGGTAACATCCCCGGCGGGTTCAGGCATCTTCATTCAGGCTATGTAGATGCCTATATCATGTTTCGGGAAATAGGTTAGGTGGCTGGCCATTGGTCAGTCAATGTCGTTTACTTAAGGAATTAGTATTTATGCTTGGCAATTGCGTTCGCCTCACCCCAAACCCCTCTCCAATGGAGAGGGGCTTAAAAAAAAGCAGTCTTCCGCTGTGCATAGAAGTCCTTCTCCTTTGGAGAAGGATTTAGGATGAGGCGAAAATGCTGAGAAGTACCCTTAAGTAAACGACATTGATTGGTCAATAGTCATTGGTTATTGGTTTGTATTTAGGTTGGTTAGTTGGCCGGCAGCGCGATATACACAGGCTACGTTAATCGTCAATACCCGAAAACCGGTGCATAGTGCCTTTCAGGTCGGCATATAGGTGCTTATAAACGTTAAAATTACGGGCGTATATCTCGTTATTTGATGGGTTTGGCTTAAAGATCAGCTGATCCGCTGCGGCGTCAGGATAATCTTTTATCAGGCCGTTTACTTTCATGGCCATTAATGCCGCGCCCATGGCCGAGGCGTCCTCGGGCTGCACGATGGCGAGCGTTTTGCCGGTTATATCGGCAAGGGTTTGCACCCAAACGTCACTTTTAACAAAACCGCCGCTGATATTGATTTGCCTTATCGGCTCCGAATTTTGCTGTACAGCTTCCAGCACGTCTTTTAAAGCAAAGCAAATCCCTTCCAGTACAGCCCTCGAAAAGTGATTGCGGCCGTGCAGCAGTTTGACGCCAAAAAATGTGCCGCAGCTTTCACTGTCCCAAATGGGTGCACGTTCGCCGGTGAGGTAGGGCAGGAAGACCAGGCCCTCACTTCCCGCTGGGATGGCGGCGATTTGTTTAAATGCCTTCTCGTATTCCGCTTCGGTCAGGTCTGCCCCGATGAAATTCTTCAGCCACCACTGCATGGCTATACCGCCGTTGTTGATGGGGCCGCCGCAAATGAATGTTTTTTCGTCGAGAATATAGCTGAACGTCATTGCCGTCTCATTTGGCAGGGGTTTATTGCTGCCCACCCTCGCCGCCCCGCTGGTGCCAATGGTGATAGCGGCAATGCCCGGTTTATCGGCCATGCTTCCTAAGTTGGCTAAGCAGCCGTCGCTTGCTGATATGGTGACAGGAGTGCCCGGGTGAAGGAGATCAGCCTGGTCAGCCGGGTATTTCTGGGTATAATGGGTAGAAACAGGTTGTGAAAGCTGGTCTGCCGTAATCCCCGCGAGTTTTAGCGAATCGGCGTGCCACTGTAACGAAGTAATATTAAAAAGGCCGGTTCCGGAGGCAATGGAATGATCGACCTTAAACTCATCAAAAATCCTGTACCAGATATATTCTTTTATCGAAATAAATTTATGCGTCTTTTTAAATAATTCCCGGTTATTCTCTTTCAGCCAAATAAGCTTGCACAGCGGCGACATGGCATGCAGCGGTGTGCCGGTGGCTTTGTAAACAGCCATGCCTTGTGTGGTGGCCCTCAGGTTTTTAGCGATGGCGTAAGCGCGGCTATCCGCCCAGGTCATCATCGGCGCCAGGGCAACGCCATGTTCATTAACGGCAATAAGGCTGTGCATGGCGCTGCTGAGGCCAACCGCAAGCGGTTGACCGGTTTTGTGTATAATAGCTTTAACGGTTTTTTTAAATGCGGTCCAGATCTGTTCGGGGTCCTGCTCATGATAGCCCGGCTTAGGCGAACTGAAAGGATACATTTCCTGGCACTCGGCAAATGGTTTACCCTGTAAATCGACCGCGACCGCTTTGGTGCTGCCGGTACCTATGTCGATGCCTAAAACGTGATCCATAATGAAAACTAGGTCGCAAGATAAGGTTTTTAGAAAAGGTGAAACATTGTTGGGGTAATTTTCAAAGATCAAACAAAAAGGAAATTCAAATCGTATTCAAATTACTTATATTTGTTTTATGGAAACCCTCTTAATTAAAGTTCCTGAGAAGAAAAGCGCACTTGTAAAACAGCTTTTAAAGGAGCTTGGCGTGACTTTTGAAAAAACTGCAACCGAGCCGACCAACATTCCTAACGCATTAACAAAAAAGACAATCGAAGACGCTCACAAAGGTGTCGGCCTGGCTGAGCCAATTTCTGATATTAGTACGTTTATAAAATCTCTTTGATGTTTGCCTTAATACCTACCAATCAATTTAAAAAAGATGTTAAGGTGTTAAAAAAACGCTCTGCGAACAATGAAGAGTTAATTACTGATTTTTTGACAGAGCTTGCCAAAAACGGCGCGTCAGGAATTGATAAAAAGCATCGACCACATAAACTTTCCGGCAATTATAAAGATGATTGGGAGGCTCATATCAAGCCGGATTTACTAATAATTTGGTTTGAAATAACAGAGAACGATGAGATTATTCTTCTGAGGACAGGCTCTCATTCCGATTTATTTTAGCTGGTAAATAAACCAGGCAATATCCGCCTCCTGCTCGCCGCCCGTCGAAGTGTACAGGGCCATAGCGGCCTCGTTTCGGGTGCTGGTCCCTACATACATTTCCTCCATCCCTTTTTCCACTGATATTTCTTTCAGCATGTTAATCAGCGCAGTTGCGACCCCAACCTGGCGGAATTCAGGGGTTACGGCTATTTCATACAAAAACATTTCCCTGATAGGCCTTTTGTACATGGGCAGCTCATAGCCGGTTAAACCACCAATCAGGTGACCATCATGAATGGCGACGATGACATGAAAATCGTCTTTTGAAAGCAATTCCGCCAGGTAGCTATCCGTGGGGATAACCGGTTGGGCAATTTGATCATCTTCCTGGAAAAACAAAAACAGCTGTTTGGCCATGGCGACCTCTTCCGGCCTTAGCTTCTTTACTGTAAAATTCATTTTTCATTATTGATAATGCTTACTTCTCTGCAAGCGGAAAGCCCTGGTTGATCCAGCCGGTCTTTAAATTAACGGCAAGGTTAAGCACGCTGATATGGGTAAATCCTGCTGCTTTTAACGCCGAATAGGCCGGCCTCACATTCGGGCATTTTGGCAGCGCGCAGCAACCGCAGTAAATTACAACCGGTGTGCTTTTTGGCAGTGCGGCTATCATATCTTTAAATTTCACCAGGTTTTTTGCATCACTTACCGGCCCTACGTGCTTCGCCGTCTTTATATCTTCAACCGCCCCAATATTGTATATCAGGGGGGCATCGCCTGTTTTTAACATCCCGGCAAGCGCGGCAGGGTCCAGCAGCTCGCTTGTTTTCCAGGGGTCGGCAATGCGGACAGCGGCCGGTGTGGTTTGTGCCTTTATCCCATTTGAAAAAAGCAAAAGCGCAACCAGGCCGGAATAAAAAACAATACAGGTCTTTTTCATCGTAAAAATTATTGCTCAAAAAGATTGATCAAAACGGATGAAAAATACAGTTTTAAACCTTGCACGCAAAAGATTATTTTTAACAAAAAAATCTTGCTTGAATCAATAATAACCATCCAATGTCGTTTACTTAAGGAATTAGTATTTGCGCTTGGCACCGCGTTCGCCTCACCCCAAGCCCCTCTCCAAGGGAGAGGGGCTTAAAAAAGGCAGTTTTCCGCTGTGCATCGAAG
>Ga0207702_10000202_pt1 | contig 70333 bp, 74 predicted proteins | sample KBSCornC62_FD_184302 | JGI IMG/M metagenome (GOLD analysis project Ga0207702, IMG submission 184302) | Corn rhizosphere microbial communities from Kellogg Biological Station, Michigan, USA - KBS Corn C6-2 (SPAdes) (version 2) | ecosystem: Host-associated > Plants > Roots > Rhizosphere > Soil ...
GCGCGATACCTCGACCCCGAGCGGCGGGTCGAGTTCCGCCAGGGCTCGGTCTACGACCTCGTCGAGGTCCAAGGTGCCTTCGAGGTCGTCCTCTTCATGGGCGTCCTCTACCACCTTCGATACCCCCTCCTCGCCCTCGACGTCGTCGCCGAGAAGGTCGGCGGCGCCCTCGTCCTGCAGACGCTGACGATGCCCGGCGAGGAGTCGCCGGGGACTCCCGAAGACATCGAGATCGGCGAGCGCAAGCGCCTGCTCGGCCCCGACTGGCCCCGCGCCGCCTTCATCGAGCACAAGCTCGCCGGCGACCCGACCAACTGGTGGGCCGCCGACCGGGCCTGCGTCGAGGCGATGGCACGCTCGGCCGGCCTCCGCATCGCCGACCGTCCCGCCCACGAGATCTGGATCTGCGAGCGCGACCCCGAGCACGACCAGGCCCGCGACCTCCGCACCGCCGAGCTCCGGGCGGCGACGCGGGTGTCGGGTTAGTTACCCCCCCTCGGTAAGTAACCAGACACAGCGTTTCGTCGAGCCGTATATCCTCTTGAACTCTTCGAGTACTCGAAAAGCGACAGGTGTCTCTACACAGGGGTTGGGAATGATGCGGAAAGCTGGATGGGGAGTTGTCATCGCTGCGATCTTCGGGTTGGGGATCGTCTCACCGGTGTCGGCGTTCGAAGGCGGTGGCCGCAGCCCCAGTCAAGCGCCGACTATCGCGGTCGGCCAGCACTACACCGGGCAGCTCAACAACCATCAGTCCGACGCGAACTTCGGCGGCGGCACCGAGGTGGCGTTCTACCGCCTGCCCCCTGTCTCGACCCGCGACGTGGTGACGGTCGACTGGCACAGCGTTCCCTTCACCCACAACTCGAGCGAATTCCCGCTCTGCATGACCCTCGCGCAGAATATCGACGACTTCAACTGGGGAAGCGTCTTCGAACATCATGGCTACTGTGACGAAAACATCTCCGCCTTCGACCTGACGGGCAGCGGCACGGCCCACACCGCGATCACCGTCCAGGAAACCAACACGAACAGCAGCTACCTCGAGTTCTTCGTCAGCGCCCACAGCACCGAACCCTCGCAGCTCGAAACCTACCCCTACGACTTCACGGTCGCGCCGATCCTCCACTACCTCGGCATGGCCCTCAAGCCAGTCGAAAAGGTCGCCGCCAACGGTGTCATCCAGGCGACCGCGACGCAGGCGAACGGCCAGCCGGCGCCGGACGGCATCACCTTCGGCCTCACCGTGACCTGGCGCGACGGCGGGATCGCCTCCTACACCGGCGTCAGCAGCGGCGGCGTGGTCAGCTTCCAGCTCGCGCTGCCCGAAGCCGCGTACGGCAAAAGCGTCGGCCTCGTCGCCTTCCATCCCGCCGACGGCAACTACCAGGAAGTCCTCGCCCCGAAGCAGACGGTGAGGATCGCCAGGCCGATGGCGCCGCCGCCCTCCCCCTGCGAGCTGGCAGAAAGACGAGCGCTCGTCCTCAGCCGCCAGTACAAGCGCCTGCGACACATCGCGCGGCGGACGCGTGGCCCGGCGAAGCGCCGCCTCGGCCACCGCGCCAGGCAAGCCAAGCGCAAGCTCGGAGCAGCGCGCCGGGAAGTTGCGTCGCTCTGCGCCTGACGACCCGGCACCAGCTCGGCGGGGCCTGGTAGCTCACTCGGCCAGCCAGCGGAAGTAGACGCCGTAGCGCAGAGAGCCGGTGCGGTTGACGCCGCCGGAGTGCGGCAGGTCCGGGGTCATCCTGATCGCGTCCCCGGGATCGGCCTCGACCGGCGCCGGCCCCTCCGCGGTCTTGACCAGCAGGCCGCCGTTGTCGCCGCGCCAGGAGCTGAGCGGGACACCGACGATCCGGAGGTAGGCGCTCTCCCCCGCCCAGGCCGGCTCCTGGTCGAGGTGGAACTGGATCTCCGGCTCCGGCCCGGTGTGCGGGAACTGGAGGAGGATCTGCGGCTCGCAGGGCCGGCCTGTCCGCCACTCCTGCGGCAGCGACTCGGCCAGGGCGAAGATCTCCTCGCGTTCCCGCAGGTGCGGGAACCAGTGCATCCCCCACAGCCACTCGCTCAGCTCCGTGGCCGAGGCGCCGCGCTGCAGCAGGTCGAGGTGCAGCAGCCGCAGCGCGTCGTCGGTCCGCTCCTGCGGGACAACGCCACGGGCGACCTCGAAGGAGCCCTGTACCGGCTGGGGTGGCACCCCCGCATCCTATGGGGAGGCAGTTGGGCCTGAGCCGGGCAGACGCTCTATCAGGAACCGAGCGAACGCTGGCGTTGCTTGATCCGCTGCTCGATGTCGACGGGATCCTTCGACGGCACTCCCGCCGCCTCGAACACTCTGGAGAGGGTCTCTGCTCCACCCCGTATCACCGCGTCGGGGTCGTCCTCCGGCGGCACCTCGGTCGCCTTGATGTCCTGCGAGAGCTCATCGGCCTCGCCGGCGATTTCCCCGAAGCCCTCGATCAGCTTGTCGATTTCTGCCAGCTTGTCGTTTTTGTCAGGTCCGTTCACCACTATTTCCCAACCCTTGCTTCCAGAGCCACGATTTTAGCGCCTAGGGCCTCGAGTTCCTGCTGCTGGCGCCTGACGACCGATGACAGGCCTTTCGAGCGCTCGCCGCCTTTTTTGGAACGTGCGTTCAGCGCATCCAGCTGCCGTTTCTGCTCGTCGGTCGAGGTCCTGAGTTCGTTGATCCTCTTTACCTGGGTGGCAAGTTCGGCGAACAGCTTTTCGTCCACCGCCGAGCTCTTCTCGAGCGTCGCCAGCTCGAAGTTCCCGAATTTCACCGCGAAATCGCCGAGTAGGGCGCGCTGGACCAGGCCGGCGAAGATGAACGAGGCGAGGACGACCACGGCCAGCTGGAGGCCGATCAGCCCGCTTTCGCCGAGCGCCCTTTCCCACAGCGAGCGGGAGCCGTGTTCGATCGTCAGCGAGGTCTTCCGGGCGGGTTTGCCGAGCGACCGTTCCAGCGTGTAAGTCGAGCTCTGCGATTTCGACCCCGCCCCCTGGCGCGCGCGTTCCTTCGAACTCGTCTTTTTCCGTGGCCCGGCCCCCCTGCTGTTTTCCACTACCCGGGTGCGGGTTTCCGGGCGTTCGAATTCCGGCCCCTTCTCGGCGACGAGGAGGAATCCAAGAATCAGAACGGTGAAAAAAACGCCCAGAGCTATTCCGTTTGCGACCTTGCGGTCCATCGCCATCCGCCTCCCGAAGGCTTCCTCACGGCAGCCTAATCGCCTCAAGGGGTCCGGAGCAAACACATCCCGTATTGCAATCGGCGGGGATCGGCGCCATGCGATACTCGATAGGTGAGGCTTACGGGTGCATCCACTCCTGGGCACGAGCTGATCGAGTCGAGGCTGTGACGGAAGCGCCGGGCCAGGAGGGCTACAGCCATGAGGCGTACTTCTACGCCGACGAGGACGATTACCTCGGCCGCGCCCTTCCCTTTGTCGAGGCCGGGATTGAGAGCGGCGAGCCGGTGCTGCTGGCGCTGCCCGAGCGCAAGCGCGAGCTGCTGCGCGGCGCGCTCGACGACCGCGCCGACCAGGTTGACTTCATGCCGATGGAGCAGGCCAGCCGCAACCCGAGCCGGCTGATCTCCGTCTGGCGCGACTTCCTCCAGGGCGACCTGGCGATCTGGCGCGAGGCCGGCGCCCAGGTGCGGCTGCGGATGGGGGCCGACGGTGTCGGCTAGCTACGACTACGTCGTCGTCGGCGCCGGCTCGGCCGGCTGCGTGCTGGCCCACCGGCTCAGCGAGGACCCGTCGGTGCGGGTGCTGCTGATCGAGGCCGGCAAGCGCGACCGCCATCCCAACATCAAGATCCCGGCCGCCTTCGCCAAGCAGTTCAAGACCAAACTCGACTGGGACCTGGAGACCGAGCCCGAGCCCCACTGCGACAACCGCTCGATCTACATCCCGCGCGGCAAAGGGCTCGGCGGCTCGAGCTCGATGAACGCGATGCTCTACGTGCGCGGCAACCCGCTCGACTACGAAGGCTGGGTCGAGGCGGGCGCGAGCGGCTGGGGCTGGGACGACGTCCTCCCCTACTTCCTCCGCGCCGAGGACAACCAGCGCGGCGCCTCCGAGTACCACGCGACCGGCGGGCCGCTGCGGGTCGAGGACGAGCGCTCGCCGCGGCCGCTGACCGGCCGCTTCCTCGCCGCCTGCTCCGCGGCCGGGATCCCGCGGATCGCCGACTACAACGGCCCCGAGCAGGACGGGGCCGCGCTGGCGCAGGTGACCCAGCGAAACGGCAAACGCTGGAGCGCCGCCGACGCCTACCTGCGCCCGGCGCTGGGACGGCCGAACCTGGAGGTGGTGACGGGTGCGCTCGTCTCCGGGGTCGAGATCGAGGGCGGTGTCGCCAGGGGCGTCCGCTACTCGCGCCGGCGCGGCGGCGCGCAGCTCGCCGGGGCCGAGCGCGAGGTCATCCTCAGCGCCGGCGCGATCGGCTCGCCGCAGCTGCTGCTGCTCTCCGGCGTCGGCCCGGCCGACCAGCTGCGCCGGAACGGCGTCCAGGTGCGCCACGAGCTGCCGGGCGTCGGCGAGAATCTGCAGGACCATCCCTACGTCTCCTGCGTCTGGGACGTGCCGGGCGGCGGCTCGCTCGCCGACGCCGAGACCCCGAAGGCGCTGCTCGAGTACCTGCTGCGCCGCACCGGCCCACTGACCTCCTCGGTCGCCGAGGCCTTCGCCTTCGTCCGCAGCCGGCCCGGGCTCCCCTCCCCCGACCTCCAGTTCCACTTCGGCCCCGCCTACTTCGTCGACAACGGCTTCGAGGAATACGACGGCCACGCGATCACCACCGGCCCGGTCCTGGTCAGGCCGCGGGCGCGCGGCTGGGTGCGGCTGCGCTCGGCCGACCCGGCCGCGAAGCCGCGCATCCTCACCAACTCGCTCTCTGAGCAAGACGATGTCGACGCCCTCGTCGCCGGCGTCCGCCTCGCCCGCGAGATCGCCGCCGAGGCGCCGCTCGGCGAGGTCGTCGGCCGCGAGCTCCTCCCCGGCCCGGAGGTCGACACCGACGAGGCGATCGCCGCCGACGCCCGCCGCCGCGCCGAGCTCCTCTACCACCCGGTCGGCACCTGCCGCATGGGCACCGGCGAGGACGCGGTCGTCGACCCTGGGCTCCGCGTCCACGGCCTCGAGCGCATCCGCGTCGTCGATGCCTCGGTGATGCCGCTGATCGTCTCCGGCAACACCAACGCGCCGACGATGATGATCGCCGAGAAAGCCGCGGACCTGATCCGGACCAAGGCGTGACGCTTGTCCCGTCCGGAGGGTTGCTTTCGAGTCCCCGAAGGTGGGATGGTCGTCGAAGTCCTTGCCCACTATGGAGAGGGGAACTCCGATGACCAGCAGCGAGGCTCTCAACCCAGAGCTGAAGCAGAAACACCGCAAGATGTGGGCCTCCGGCGACTACCCGGACATGGTCGAGACCTTCCTGACGCCGCTGGGGCCGCGCCTGGTCGAGTTCTGTGAGATCGGCGCCGGCAGGCGGGTGTTAGACGTCGCCGCCGGGACCGGCAACGCCTCGATCCCGGCCGCGGCGACCGGCGCCGAGGTCGTCGCCAGCGACCTGACGCCCGAGCTCTTCGAGGCCGGCCGCGCCCGCGCCGAGGCCGCCGGAGTCGAGCTCGACTGGGTCGAGGCCGACGCCGAGAACCTGCCCTTCGAGGACGCGAGCTTCGACGCGGTGATCTCCTCGATCGGCGTCATGTTCGCCCCCCACCATGAGGCGTCGTCTGCCGAGATGGTCCGCGTCTGCCGCCCCGGCGGCACGATCGGCCTGCTGAGCTGGACGCCGGAGGGGATGATCGGCGGCCTCTTTAGGACGATGGGCGGGTTCATGCCGGCGCCGCCGCCCGGGGTCCAGCCGCCGCCCCTGTGGGGCAGTGAGGAGCATCTGCGCGGGCTGTTCGGCAACGAGGTCGAGCTCGAGAAGGTCGAGCAGGGGACGCTCGAGGTCACCGCCTTCGATCAGCCCGACGCCTTCGGCGAGCACTTCAAGCAGCGCTACGGGCCGACGATCGCCGCCCGCGCCAACGCCGAGAAGGAAAGCCGCGAGGAGGAGTTCGACCAGGCCCTCAGCGATTTCTGCGCCGAGTGGAACCGCGGCAGCGACGACGACGCCCGCTTCGAGATGGAGTACCTGCTGACGGTCGGCCGCCGCGCGTAGTCGCCTGTCGACTTAGTGGCCATATAGACCACTAAGTCGACATTTGGTGGCGCTCAGCGGGCGAAGACGCGGTTCCCGATCGCCGGGTCGCCGATCTGTTCGAAGGCGATCAGCTTGCCCTCCTCGTTGAAGGTGAGGACGTCGGCGGCCTCGCCGCTTTCGCCGTCCATGCCGGCGGTGGTCAGGACCACTACCTTGTCGCCGTCGGCAATGAATTCGTGGGGTTCGGTCTTGAGGCCTTTCTCGGCGAGTTTGGCCCAGAGCCCGCCGATCTCCTCCTTGCCTCGGTAGGTCCCGGTCAGCGAGTTGTCACCGCCGACCGTCCAGACCACTCCGTCGTCCATGTTCGCCATCGCCCCGGCCGCATCGCCTTCGCTGAAGGCTTTGTAGGCGGCTTCGGCCTGCTGCTTGTTCTCTTGTGCGCTCATGGCAGTCCTCCTTCGGCACGCGCGCTGGCGCGCGAACGAGGCTCCCATCGACCACCAACCGGCGATCCACCTCTCCTCGCCGGTTCACTCGACGCTAACCCGATCCCCGTCCGCAAGCAAGGGCCGATCCGGCCAAACGCGCGGTTTCGCAAGAGTGAGACCGGTTTGGCGAGTCCGCCGCGGCGCGTTAGGTTTGCGGCTGTGAGCCAATCCGAGTACCACGAGGCGAGCCGGCAGCAGTGGAGCGCCGCCGCCCGCAGCTGGGCGCGCGCCGCCGAAGAGGAGGAGACGGGAGCGTCAGGCGACGCGACGCCCTGGATGCTCGACGCGGCTCGGTTGCGATCGGGAATGCGGGTCCTGGAGCTCGCCTGCGGCGCCGGTCGGGTCGGGTTGCAGGCGGCGAGCCGGGTCGGGCCGGACGGGACCGTCCTCTGCTCGGACTTCTCGCAGGAGATGGTCGACGCGGTCGCCGACCGGGTCGAGCGGCTCGGGGTGCCGAACGTGGAGACCCGGCTGCTCGACGCCCAGCAGCTCGAGCTGCCCGACGACGAGTTCGACTCCGTCCTCTGCCGCTTCGGCTACATGCTGATGGCCGACCCGGTCCAGGCGCTGCGCGAAAGCGGGCGCGTCCTGCGCCCCGAGGGCAAGCTGGCCTTGGCCGTCTGGGGGACGGCGGAGCAGAACCCCTGGCTCTGGCTGGTGATCGAGGCCCTGATCGACCGCCTCAACGCTCCGCGGCCGGAGCCCGGCACTCCCGGCCCGTTCTCGCTCGGGGAACCGGCGCGCCTGCGCGCCGTTTGCGAGGAGGCCGGGTTGAGTGACGTCGAGGTCGAGGAGATCGCGACCGAGCAGGCCTACGACTCGCTCGATGCCTGGTGGGAGGAGCTGCTCGAGGTGAGCGGACCGCTGGCGGCGATGCTGAAGGCGCTGCCCGACGAGGACCGCGAAGCGATCCGCGCCAAGGCGTTCGCCGGCGGTGAGCCGTTCCTCGGCGACGACGGCCGCGCCGTCTTCCCCGCCATGGTCCTCGGCGCCGCCGCACGGAAGTAGGGCCGCTGACCGCGTGCCCAGGAAGGACCTCGCGGCCTACTCCCTGAGCCGCGCTAGCGACTGAGCCGGTCCAGCACCGCCGGCAGCTCGGCGTGGCTGTCGATGACGAAGTCGGCCTCGGCGCCCTCGGCCGCGTCGTCGTGGAGGCCGCGATAGCGGACGGTCGTCATCCCGATCCCGGCGGCGCCGGCGACGTCGGTGCGCCGCAGGTCACCGACGTGCATCGCCTCCTCCGGCCGCGCCCGGAGCGCCGCCAGCGCCGGCTCGAAGGCCTCGCGCGCCGGCTTGTAGTGACCGGTTTCGTCCGAGAACGACCAGCCGTCGAAGTGCCCCAGGAGTCCTTCGCGCTCGAGCAGCCCACGCAGTGCCGCGCCGCCGCTGAAGCCGACGTCGCAGACGATCCCGATCCGCAGGCCCCGCTTCCCCAGCTCGCGCAGGACCTCGCCGACCCCCGGCGCCAGTTCCAGCTCGACTCCGTCGATCGCGCCCAGAAACGCCTCGGCGATCCGCTCACCGCCGGCTCCCTCCGCCCCGAGCGCCCCCACCAGCATCTCGGCGCCCTCCTGCGGATGCAGGTGGACGCCTTCGGCCCAGGAGCTCTCCCAATGCAGCCGCACCTCGTCCAAGCTCGCCTCGAGCAGCGCCGCCTCGACCGCCAACCCACTCTCCTCACAAGCCGCCGCCACCGCCCGCCGCCGCACCGCCGACATCGCCCCGTCGGGAACCTGCGCGATCGTGTTCCAGAAGTCGAAGGTGAGAGCCTCGATCATGAAGCTAATGATCGCATAATAGAGCTATATTCATCCTAATTTAGCTTAATTATGCGATCATTAGCTCGATGAAGAGCTTCGTAGACATAGATAGGACCTTTGCGGGACAGCCTCGGGGGCTCGGCCCGGTGCTCGCCAGAATAGATACCGGGAAAGGGCGCGAGGCGGTATTCGAAGACCAGCTACCCGAGCTTCTTCACCGACTGGCCGACGACGCCAGGATTGCCTCGATAACCGCCTCGAACGCGATCGAGGGAGTAGTGGTAGAGAGCGCACGAGCGGAGAAGCTGGCTGAGGGCTCCCGTCGCTTCCGCAACCGGAACGAGCGGGAGTTTGCCGGTTACCGTGACGCGGTTGATGAGGTGATGCGCCTCGACGCCTACCGATCGCTCTCGATCCCGTACGTTCTCCACCTCCACCGTCTCCTCTTCACCCACTCCGGCGGACGCGGCGGTCACCTCAAGTCAGATCAGAACCTCATCGTCTCCTATGAAGGCGGAAGACGAGAGGTGGTGTTCGAGCCGACGGCGCCCGAGCAAACCGAGTTCCAGCTGGGCGAGCTGCTTGATCGCTACCTAGCGGCCAAGGAAGGAGCGGCTGCCCACCCGCTGGTTTTGATCTCAGCACTGATCCTCGACCTGCTGGCGATCCATCCGGTCGCCGACGGCAACGGGCGCTTGGCCCGCCTGATCACCACGCATGAGCTGCTGGCCGTGGACTACCGGGTGGCCCGCTACGTCAGCGTCGAGCAGAAGATCTACGAATCGAGAAACGCCTACTACGCAAGCCTCTACGAATCGCAGCTGCGATGGCATCAGGGGGAGCACGACATCTGGCCTTGGGTGACCTACCTTGCCGAGATCCTCGCTACCGCCTACGAGGCCTTCGAGAACCGCGTCGCGTCGGCGAAAGCTGAAACCGGCAGCAAGCAGCAACGAGTTCGGGAATACGTCCTCGAGCACGCGCCTGACCTATTTCGGCGCCGAGACGTAGCGAGGGCCGTGCCAGGAGTGAGCGAGGCGACGATCAGGCTCGTGCTGGCCGATCTGCGACGTGAAGGGAAGATCGAATCGCAGGGCTCCGGACCAGGGGCAAAATGGCGGCGAACCGTGTAGGCCGGTTCCACGGGGGTAATCGGTGGGGGCGTGACCGACTACTCGATAACCAAAGCAGACGAAGCCGAGGACGCCTACGCCGACAGCGACGTCCCGGGTGAGTTCCGCTCGCTGACCGACGCGCTCGGGGCGGAGCAGGTGGCGGTGACGCTGATCCGCATCCCTCCTCATGTCGACTTCGAGCAGGGTTCCGGGCACCGGCACAGCGAGATCGAGGAGATCTACCTCGTCACCCGCGGCACCCTGACGATGCGCTTCGGCTCGGAGGTCGAGACCGTCGCAGCGGGCTGCGCGGTGCGGGTGCCGCCCGAGACCGTCCGCTCGCATCGCAACGAGGGCGACCAGCCGGTCGAGATGTGGGCGATCTCGCGCCAAAGCGAGAACGACGGTGGCGAGAAGGTCGAGGACTTCTGGGAGGCCTCGCCCGAGGCCGCTCAACACCGCTGAGCTTGCAGCTCAGCGCTCCGGCGCGTCGGCGAAGACCTCTTCGAGGGTGAAGATCTGCGAGCAGGGGACGCCCAGGCCCTTGGCCAGCCGCTGCAGGGTTTCGTGGGTCGGGTTGCTCTTGCCTTTCTCCAAGCGCGAGATCTCGGTCGCGTCGATCCCGCTGCCGGCCTCCAGCTCGCGCTGGCTCAGTCCCTTGGTCTCGCGGAGGAACCGGACCGCCTTCCCGAGGAAGAAGCGCCGGGTTTTCAAAGCAGAACTCAAAGTCCCGCCTATCGAATTGGGTTTCGACCCAGATGTGAATAGAGCAGACCTCAAGTCACATCCGCGTGGCCGGTGATGCTGCTCTTTCGGCAGAACGCTGCTGCCTGATGTCAGCAGTTTGGGAAGCTCGCGACGGCGCTCCCGTCACCGCGGCCCGCCGGATTCCCGCTATCACCGACCTCAGAGTTGCCTTGTATCCCAACCGCATAGGAGCGATCCGGCCCGGGTAGCTGCCGCCGGTGAGCTACGCCGCCGCCCCAGACCGCTACGACGGCAGGATGCGGTACCGACGCTGCGGCCGCTCCGGGCTTGACCTGCCGGTGCTCTCGCTCGGCTACTGGCACAACTTCGGCGACGAACAGCCCTTCGAGCGCCAGCGGGCGATTGCCCGGCGCGCCTTCGACCTCGGCATCACCCACCACGACCTCGCCAACAACTACGGCCCCCCCTACGGCTCGGCCGAGCTCAACTTCGGCCGGCTGATGCGCGAGGACTTCGCCCCCTTCCGCGACGAGATGATCGTCTCGACCAAGGCGGGCTGGGACATGTGGCCGGGCCCCTACGGGCAGGGCGGCGGCTCGCGCAAGTACCTGCTCGCCTCGCTCGACCAGTCGCTGCAACGGATGGGTCTCGCCTACGTCGACATCTTCTACAGCCATCGCCTCGACGGGACGACGCCGCTGGAGGAGACGATGGGCGCGCTCGACACCGCCGTCCGCCAGGGCAAGGCGCTCTACGTCGGCATCTCCTCCTACGACGCCGAGCACACCGGGCAGGCGGCGGCGATCCTCCGCGACCTCGGCACGCCGCTGCTGATCCACCAGCCCTCCTACTCGATGCTGAACCGCTGGATCGAGACCGAGGGCCTGCTCGAGGCGACGGCCGAGCTCGGCGTCGGCGTGATCGGCTTCACCGCCCTCGCCCAGGGCCTGCTCACCGACCGCTACCTCGACGGCATCCCCGCGGACTCGCGCGCCGCCCGCAACACCAAGACCTTCGACAACGACTGGCTCAGCGAGGAGATGATCGAGCGCCTCCGGTCCCTCAACGACCTTGCCGGCCGGCGCGACCAGACCCTCGCCCAGCTCGCCCTCGCCTGGGCCCTGCGCGACGAGCGCATGACCAGCCTCGTGATCGGCGCCTCCTCGGTCGAGCAGCTCGAGCAGAACGTCGGCGCCCTCGACAGCCTCGAGCTCTCCGAGGACGAGCTGAGCGAGATCGACCGCCTCATCGACGCCGACGCCGGCGTTGACATCTGGGAGCAGGCGCGCGCCGGCGAGTGGTAGCAGCTGCAAAGTCTCAACACCTAGGAGTACCGATACACTCCCCCACCGTTCGAAAGCCTTCAACGGGAGAGGGATGAACAGAGCAGGGTCAGTACTGATGGTTGCATTGTGTGCGGGCGCGGTAGCGCTACCGGGTTGCGGCGGCGGGGGTTCAACCGGGGTTTCGCCGCAGCAGCTCGAATCGGCGCGCCGGGAAGGCGAAGAAGCCGCTCGGGAGAAGACCCGAATTAAGAGTCTTCAGCACCAGGTCCGCGACCTGAAGAAGGAAGTCCATAAGCGACAGCCCGCGAGGGTGGTCGTCACCCGCCCCGACGTGGAAAGTTCAGGATCGGAGCCCACCGCTTCCACCGACTCGAGAACCTTCCACGCCCCAAGCGGAAACGTCTCGTGTCAGCTCAGCGCCGAAAGCGCCCTCTGCTCGATCGCCGCCATCGGTGAGACCTTCGTCCTCGGCAGTGGAGAACAGGGCCGTGTCGAATCGGGAAGCGTATTGCCCAGCGGCGCCGGCGAACTTGCCCCGTACGGCAGCACGATCACCGTCGGGTCGGTTGTCTGTTCGGTTCCGCAGTCGAGCGAACCGCGCGGCATCACCTGCGCGGACAGCGCAACCGGACACGGCTTCGAGGCCAGTCGTGTCCCCGCCCGACAAAAGACCTACTGAGGAGAATCGGATGCGAACGATCGTCTCGCTGGCTCTTTTCTTCCTGTGTATTGGAGGGCCGGCCACTGCGTCTGCGCATGCGGAGATCAAGCTTGCGACGCAGGGAGTGGAAGAACCCCTGCAGGTGGAACCATCGGTGGTCGCCTATACCGGTGACGGCACCGGCTACCTCGGAGGCCGTGTCACCTCGCCCATCAGCTCTACACGCGCATGACGATTAAGTTCAGGTACCGGGAAAGGTGGGCTTACGACCACCGCATCCTCGAATACGTTGGTGGCTACTACGTGTGGGGGATCTGCGGCTCGCGGTACACGAGGCCCTGCTGATTGGCACGATCAGGCGGGCAAGGGGACCGAGCCCCTTGCCCGCGTCGAGTTCGGCCGAATCAGCCCGTCACGCCGTGCACGACCGGGTAGTAACCGTTCGCATGACCTGCGACCTTCGGGTGGTAGCTTTCGCTCGTCGGGCTGGAGAGGCCGTTGATCCACTCCGTCGACGAGCCACCGCCGCCGTCGCAGACCGCGTGGCCGACGAACGGCGGGATCACGTCGCGGAAGATGAAGTTCGAGCCCGCCCGCGTCGCCGCGGCGCTGAGCACGTTCTTGATCATCACCGCGGTTTCGTTCAGCCGCGTCTCCTCGCTCGGGCTGAACCAGGTGAGCGCGTTGCAGTCTTCGCCGTTGAACAGCTTCGGGTAGTCGAGCACGATCACTTTCGCGCTCGGCGACTTTTCCTTGACCTTGTTGTTGACCAGGTCGAGCCGGCCCGGCAGCGTGTTGGTGATGTAGGCCTGCGCGGTGTTGATCGCCCCGTTGCAGTCCGACGCCCACGAGGGCAGCGCGCATTCGGTGATCACTTCCGAGAAGCCGGCGTCGTTGCCGCCGATCGTGTAGGTGACCCAGTTGGTGTCAGCGGTGAGGCTCGCCGCCTGGGTGTTGAGGATGTCGCCCGTCTTCGCCCCCGAGCAGCTCGCGTTGACGAAGGTCCATTCCGGATGGGCGTTGTGCAGCAGGTACGGGTACGAGTAGATCGACCGCTTGCAGGTTTCTTCGTAGAACGTCCGGGTCCCTACGCCCGACGAGTACGAGTCCCCCAGAGCGACGTACTTCGTCGCCAGGGCCGGCGCGGCGAACGCGAGACATAGCGCCGCCACCAAAAGAACAGCCGAGATGCGCCTCCACTTCATGGTGCTCCTCCTCGAAAATCGACCGGGAGCCCTTGCCACGGAGGCAGATGCCGACGCACAACCCGGCTGGTTGGCTGTCCAACTTGGACAGATTTAGCTGACCATAGTCGAGCGGGCCGTCCCTGCCAAGGGCCGGCCTCGTACTCAGCCCTGCGCCACTGCCACCAGTCCGCCGATCCCGACCGCGTAGAGGGCGAGCACTACCAGCGAGTCGATCCCGATCCCGACGACCTGCCGCGCCGGCCGGAAGACGAGCCCGTACATGTAGACGATCGTCAGCAGCGCCCCGAGCGCAGCGAGGTAGATGTCGGTGGGATGCGCCTGCGGCAGGACCGCTTCGCCGGAGAGCAGGCTCGCGACCAGGAAGAGGACCGGGAGGAAGGCGTTGCCGCCGAAGATGTCGCTGATCGCGAGGCTGTAGTCGCCGAGCTTGGCCGAAGCAAGGCCGGTAGAGACCTCCGGCAGCGCCGTCGAGGCGGCGAGCACGGTCGAGCCGAAGAGGACGCCGCTCATCCCGATGTGGTCGGCGATCCGCGTCCCGCTCTCCTCCAACGCGATGCCGCCCGCGAGCGTCACCAGCGCCGCCGCCGCGAAGATGAGCACGATCCGCCGCGTGCTCTCCCCCCGCTTCTCCGAAGCTTCCTTCTTCTTGTCTTTGGAGTGACCTTGTGCCTTCTCCTGCCCTTCGGGCGCGCGCCCTTCCTCGTGCCACGGCAGCCCGCTCCGCGCTCGGCCGATCAGAGCGGTGCCGACGATCCAGGCGATCGCGATCAGCACCCCGCCCGGCGCCACCCGCCAGGCGACCAGGTCGGAGGGGAGCTGGGTCCCCATCACCGCGATCACCAGCACCGCGACGACCAGCCCGCCCTCCAGGACCAGTTGCAGCGAGGCGGCCCGGTAGGTGAGCGGCCGGCCACCGTGGATGGCGAAGGCGTCGAGGGCGACGAGGACGACGGTCTGGATCGCGATGCCGCCGAGGATGTTGCCGATCGCGATCCCGAGCTCGCCGGCGAGCGCCGCGCTCGCGGTGATCGCGATCTCCGGCAGGTTGGTCGCGATCGCCAGCAGGATCAGCCCGCCGAGCGCCTGCCCGAGGCCGAAGCGCGAGGCGAGGACGTCGGTCGCGTCGGAGAGGCGCACCCCGGCCAGCCAGACGGCCGCGGCGCCGGCGGCAAAGATCAGGATCGGAACGAGGAGCGACATGCATCCCCCCTTCCCGCCTGCCCGAGTCGGCAGTCCGGGTGGTTCGATCTATGACGCGGCGTCAGGGGTGCCGGTGCTTGTGATGATGCTTGTGACGGTGGTGCTTTCTCGTCTTCTTGCACACCGCGCGGTGGTGCCTGGGTTTTTTCCTCTTGAAGCCCTTGCGGCACTTCAGCGCCTTCGGGGCGGGCGTCACCTTGGTCGTGCTCCCTCCCCCGCCGCCGGCGGTCCCGGCCGTGGTGCCCGAGGCGGACTCGCCCGACATCGCCGAGCCGGCCGGCAGGTTGGCCAGCGCCTGGTAGTCGCGGCAGGGCTCGCCGCGCAGGCCCGGGCAGGGCGGCAGTTCGGGCGGGACGGTGACCCCAGGGACGACCGGCAACAGCAGGCTCGAGGGCGTGCCGCCGCCGTAGGCGATCGCCACCTGCGCGGTGCCCTGCGGTTCGGTCTGGTCGAAGGACCAGATCGGCTGGGTCCCGTTCGGGGCGGCGATCGTCACCCGGATCCGGGACCCGGCCCGGTAGGCGTGGCCCTCGTAGTAGAGGGGGATCGTCACCGGGACGAATTCGCCGCTCGGCATCGGTTCGACGTCGGCTTCGCGCAGGCTCAGGACCGGCTCGAGTTCGGTGCTCTTGGCGGCGTCGAGCTTGCGCTCGTTCGCCCGCACCCAACCGTTCTGGACGAAGGTCTCCTTGCCGTCGGGGCGGACCTCGCTGATCGTCGCCTGCAGGTCGACGTTCGGGGTCGAGGAGCGGACCCACGCTTCGACAGCCCCCGCGCCGACCACGGTGGTGTTTTCGCCGAGCGGGGCGGTCAGATAGGAGACCGCGCTCCCGGCCGGGTTCTGTTCCCAGTGGTATTCGGGCGTTGCCGTCCACAGGCCCCCCGGCTGGCCGCCGGTGCCGCCGCTGAAGTCGGTCTTCGGCAGCGCGCCGGCGTTCCAGGTGAATTCGTCGGCTCCCGAGCTGCCCGGCGCGGCGTCGCTGAGCTCACCGCCCGGCGCCAGGTACCAGCGCCTCGCTTCCGTCCCCGGGACGGGGAACCGGTCGAAGGATTCTTCGAAGCCGGGATAGGGATAGCCGGGGTTGGACTGGCCGAGCGGGGATTTGCCGGCGCCGTTGTCGAAGAGGACGCGGATCGGCTTCAGGGCTTCGTATGCGGTCAGCGCCGATTCGTAGAGCGGCTGCTGCTGGATCGGGTCCGGCGGCAGCGTCACGCCTTCGATCCCCATCGCTTCCTTGTAGACGACCGGCGCCGCCGCCTGCACCGCGGGCGAGGCGGCGGACGGCGATTCTTCGGCGACGTACAGTTTGAGGAAGTCGAACCAGCGGTTGAACGTCTCCGGGTCGAGCGAGTCGACGTGGGTGCCGTTGGTGAAGGTGAACCACTTTTTCTCGGTCCCGGTCATCTGCTCGGCCAGCGTCGGGCAATGGCCGCCGGTCTGCTCGTCGGTCCACTGGCAGGCCATGAAGGTCGGCACGTCGATTTTGTGAACGAAGGTGACGGGAGAGAGAGGGTCGGCGACTTCGGGCTTGTAGTGGCTGTTTTCTTCGATCTTCTTCAGCAGGTCGACAGCCTCGGGGTGCAGTGCCTGGTTGGCTTCGCAGGTCGTGTCGCCTTCTTCGATCCGTTTGTTCGCCCACGCCTGACCGTGGCCCGGGGCGGCCGCTTCGGCGTTCTGGATCCGCTCTTTCGCCCATTCGAGGGCGAAGCCGGTGTTGAGGATGCCGCCGGGATAGAGCGTCGTCTGGGTGTTGTCGATCACCGAGAGCGGCGAGATCGCCGCCAGGTCGGGCGGCTGGGTGGCGGCGGTGAAGAGCTGGCTGATGCCGCCGTAGGAGATGCCCATCATCCCGACCTTGTGGCCCTTGACCCAGGACTGGTGGGCGATCGTCTCGACCACGTCGTAGCCGTCGAGGTTCTGCAGCGGCTCGAAGAAGTCGTAGGCGCCGCCCGAGCAGCCGGTGCCGCGCATGTTGACATCGACGACGGTGAAGCCCATCAGGTTGGCGATGATCGAGATCCCGTTTTCGGGACCGGCCGGGTTGGCGTAGCCGTAGCCGGAGTACTCGATCAGGGTCGGCGTCGGCCCGGACGGGGGCGGCGGCAGCGTTACTCCCGGCAGCGCATGGGTGACGTCGCTGGGCGGGTGGACGTCGATCGCCAGCTTGGTCCCGTCGCGGGTGGTCAGGTACTGGTAGCCGCTTTCGTCGATTTCCTGGTTGTAGATGCCGGTGTCGGGGGGCGCCGACTGCGTCGTCAGCACCTGCAGCGGACCCGATTCTTCGCCTTCGGAGGCGACGCGGTAGCCGGACCCCGGCGCGACGCTGCGGAACAGCGTCCCGCCCAGCGGGTTGGCGGTCCGGTTCGCGATTTCATGGCCTTCTTCGTCGAGCAGGGAGACCTGCGCCCCCGGCGTCAGCCCGGTCGCGTAGACCTGTTCGACACTTCCGTGCGCATCGAATGAAGCCGCCGAAGCGGCGGCGGGAGCCGCCAGCGCGACGAGCAGGCAGGCGCCGACTGCGATCAGCCAGGACGCCGTGTACCGCCGGTCGAGGATCCCTTCGCTACCCAAGATTGGGTACTCGTACCACGAGGCACAGTTTCTGAAACACCTTCGTCCCTACCATTGCGCGCCATGCGCGACGCGCTCGGCCACGAGCACCACCCTCATCATCACGGCGACGACGGGCACGAGCACGGCCACAGCCACGGCCTGGTCGACCCCAGCATCAAACGCTCCCGCAATGGCCTGCGGGCAGTCGGGCTCTCGCTGGCCGTCCTCGGCCTCACGGCCCTCGCCCAGGTGGCGATCTACGTCCTCACCGGCAGCGTCGCCCTGCTCGCCGACCTGATCCACAACTTCGGCGACGCGGCGACCGCGATCCCGCTCGGCATCGCCTTCCTGCTCCGCTCCGAATCGGCCGAGCGCAAGGCGGGGCTGTTCGTCGTCTTCGCGATCTTCGCCTCCGCCTGCGTCGCCGGCGTCGAGGCGGTCAACCGGCTGATCAACCCCCAGACCCCGAGTGACCTGCCGGCCCTCGCCCTCGCCGGCCTGATCGGCTTCGCCGGCAACTGGATCGCCGCGATCATCCGCACCCGCGCCGGCCGCAACCTCGACAGCCCCGCCCTGCTGGCCGACGGCAACCACGCCCGCGCCGACTCCTACGTCAGCCTCGCCGTCGTCGCCGGCGCCATCGTCGTCGCCCTCGGCCTCCCGATCGCCGACCCCCTGATCGGGCTCGCCATCACCGCGGCGATCCTCAAGATCACCTGGGACTCGTGGTGGACGGTCCGGAGCCGCCCCCACTCCCATTAGCGTCCCCCCGATGCCACCTCGCGCCGAGTTCGACATCAGCGCCGAGCAGGCGCGCCGCTTGGCGCTTGCCGCGCAGGGTTTCGGGCGGCCGCGGCCGGACGGACGGGTCGGCGACCGGCGCCTGCGCCGGGCGATCGATGACGTCGGCCTGCTCCAGCTCGACTCGGTCAACGTCTTCCTCCGTTCCCACTACATGCCGGTCTTCTCGCGTCTTGGCCCCTACCCGCGCGAGACCCTCGACCGGCTTGCCTGGCACGAGAACGGCGACGGGACGACCCGGCGGGCGCGGCGGCGGGACCTGTTCGAGTACTGGGGCCACGAAGCCTCGCTGCTGCCGGTCGAACTGCAGCCGCTGCTGCGCTGGCGGATGGCGCGGGCCGACGCGCTGGCCTGGAAAGGCGTGCGGCGGATCGGGGCCGAGCAGCCGCAGCTGCTCAAGTTCGTGCTCGGCGAGGTGCGGGAGCGCGGGCCGCTCCGCGCCTCGGACCTGACCGCGCCGGCCCGAAGGCGGAAGCCGGGCGAGATGTGGAGCTGGAGCGAAGAGAAGACCGCGCTCGAGTACCTCTTCTACGCGGGGCAGCTGACCTCGGCGCGGCGGGTCAACTTCGAGCGCCACTACGACCTGCCCGAGCGGGTGCTCCCTCGCCAGGTCCTCGAGGCGCCGATCCCCTCCCAGGAGGAGGCGCAGCGCCGGCTTCTCCTGATCGCCGCCGAGCGCCTCGGGGTGGCGACCGAGGCCGACCTCGGCGACTACTTCCGCCTTCCTCGCCGCGAGTCGAAAGCGCGCGTAGCCGAGCTGGCCGAGGACGGCGCGCTGGCCCCGGTCCGCGTCGAGGGCTGGCAGCAGCCCGCCTACCTCGCCGACAAGCGCCCCGCCGGTCTGCGCCGCGTCGCAGGCGCGCGAACCCTGCTGACCCCCTTCGACTCCCTCGTCTGGGCGCGCGGCCGCACCGAGCGCCTCTTCGACTTCCGCTACCGGATCGAGATCTACGTCCCGGCGCCCAAGCGCGTCTACGGCTACTACGTCCTCCCCTTCCTGCTCGGCGACCGCCTGGTCGCCCGGGTCGACCTCAAAAGCGACCGCCAGGCGGGCGTCCTCCTCGTCCGCGGTGCCTTCGCCGAGCCGCACGCCGACCCCGCTCACGTCGCCGCGGAGCTGGCCGCGGAGCTGCGGCTGCTGAGCGAGTGGCTCGGGCTCGGCGGCGTCTCGGTGGCGCGCAAAGGCGAGCTCGCCGCACCGCTGCGCAAGGCCCTGGCATAAAGGTCGTGCTACCAGCGATATTTCCGCCGCCCCGCGGGTAGGTGCGCGGTGCAAGTCAGTCTCGTCGGGAGGTCACTGATGGGAGAGCACCCGCAGCGCTTCGCCGGAACGATTCTCGCCACCGCCGTCTGCCTGGCCCTGCTGCTGCCGGCCGCCGCCGGAGCCGCCGGCAAGCGGCCGAGCCTCGCCTCGACCGCCCAGTACAAAGCTTTCATCGAATACGTCAAAAAGCTCGACGGCCTCGTCGGCCAATCGACCAGCTCGGCGCAGAAAGCGACGTACGAGACCGAACTGACGGCGAAGCTGGAAGCGGCGACCCACAAAGCGAACGCGCTCTTCAATCGCGGCAGCGACGAAGCGAAAGCGGAAACGGAAGCTAGGTTCAAGGAACAGCGGGCGATGATCCGCAGGGCCGAAGCCGAAGAAGCCGAAGCCCTCGACGCCGAATTCGCGGCGAAGGTGAGGAAGGCCGCCGCGAGCTACCGCGAAAAGGTCCAGCGGGTGGAGACGGGGCACCGCACCTTCGAAGCGAAGGTCGACCAGCAGATCGCGAGGCTGCGCGAGCAGAAGGCGAAGACCGCCGACATCGGCGGGAAAAATGCGATCCAGGAACGGATCAGCGCCAAGATCGCCGAACTGCAGACGAAACGCAAGGAAGAGAGTCAGAAGCGCGCCGAGCTGAAGAAGGCTTTCCGCCGGCAGAAGAGCGAATTGCACGCCGCCGAAGCCAAGAAGCAGGAAGAAGTCAAAGCGGGCGCCGAAGCCAAGATCCGGAAGAGCTCGAAGCACTGGAGACAGGCGCTCGCCGAAAAGGAAGCCGACCTCGACGCCAAGCGCGACCAGCAGCTCGGCTACCTCACCAGCAAGGCCGAAAAAGGCCGTAGCGACATCGCTTCGATGCCGGCGTCAGACTAGGCCGTCATGAACCGCAGAGAACGCCAGGACTTCGGCTGGGTGATCTCCTTCGGCTGCAAGAACACCGGCACCCTCCGCCGACTCAAGGTCGACACCGATCCCTCCCCCGACACCAGCCCGATCGAGGTTCCATGCCCCTGCGGCGAAACCCACCGCGTCACCGTCTCCCCCTACCGCCGCCGCCGCTCCGCCGACGAGACCTTCGACGTCGAGGTCAAATCGCTCGACGAGCTCCGTCCGGGCGGCGACGACGCCTAGCTAAGCGAACTCGATGACGCTGCGGATGCCGTCCTGGGCCTCCATCAGCTCGAAGCCGCGGTTGACTTCGTCGAGCGTGATCTGGTGGGAGACGAAGGGGTCGAGGTCGATCTCGCCGGCGAGGTAGCGGTCGATCAAGACCGGGACCTGGTCGCGGCCCTTGACGCCGCCGAAGGAGGAGCCGGCGATGCGGCGACCGGTGATCAGCAGGCGGGGGACGACGTCGAGGGTCTCCCCCTTGCCGGCGACGCCGGCGACGGTGCAAAGGCCCCACCCCATCCGCGCCGCTTCGACCGCCTGGCGCATCACCGCGACGTTGCCGGTCGCCTCGAAGGTGTAGTCGGCGCCGAAGCCGTCGGTCAGCTCGAGGATCCGCTCGACCGTCCCCTCCCCGCCCTCGAGCAGGTCGGTCGCGCCCTGGCCGCGGGCCAGCTCCAGCCGCTGCGGCGAGAGGTCGACGCAGATGATCCGCTCGGCGCCCTGCAGGCGGCAGCCGGCGACCGCGCCGAGCCCGACCATGCCGGCGCCGAAGACGGCGCAGGTGCTGCCGGGGCGCACGGCGGCGGTGTTGATCGCTGCGCCGAGGCCGGTCGAGAGCCCGCAGGCGAAGAGGCAGGCGTGCTCGAACGGGGCATCCGGGCTCACCTTCGCCAGGGCGATCTCCGGCATCACCGTGAACTCGGCGAAGGTCGAGCAGCCCATGAAGCTGCGGACGTCCTCGCCGTCGCGGCTGATCCGCGTCGTCCCGTCGGGCAGGTGGCCCTTGTTCTGCTCCTCGCGGATCGCCAGGCAGAGGTTCGTGCGCTCATCGCGGCAGTGGATGCACTCGCGGCACTGCGGCGAGAAGAGGGTGACGACGTGGTCGCCCGGCGCCAGCGAGCCGACATCCGGCCCGACCGCCTCGACCACCCCGGCGCCCTCGTGCCCGAGCACCGTCGGCGAGTATCCGGACGGGTCGGCGCCGGAGGCGGTGTAGAGGTCGGTGTGGCAGACCCCGCAGGCGTGCAGCCGAACCAGCACCTCACCGGCCCGCGGCTCGGCCAGCTCGACCTCCTGCACCGCCAGCGGCGCCCCGAACTCCTCCAGCACCGCGGCGCGCATCCTCATGACGCGAGGCTCCTGCCGCAGTCGGCGATCGTCTCCTCGGCCGGGCGCGGCTCCCAGCCCAGCGCTCGCGCCTTCGCGTTGGAGACTTCGACCCGGTGGCCGAGCTGGCCGACGACCGAGCGGGCGGCGGGGTCGAAGAGGGCCATCCCCCGCACGACGAAGTTCGGGATCGAGCGCTTCGGCACCTTCGCCGCCGCCGGCCCGAGCTGTTCGCGCAGGACCGCGGCGACGTCGGCCATCCACTGGAAGCGGGCGATCGCGAGGTAGCGCTCACCGCCGGCCTCGGCGGCGGTCATCGCGAGGATGTGGAGGTCGGCGACGTCGCGCACGTCGACAACGCTGAAGCCGATCCGCGGCGTCCCCGGCATGCCGTTCAGCAACCGCTCGACCAGCGCCAGGGAGGTCGAGCTCTCGCCGTCTGCGACCGGGCCGAGGATGGCGCCGGGGTTGACCACCGCCAGCTTCTCCTCCTCCCCGCGCTCCCGCACCAGGTCCCAGGCCGCCCGCTCGGCGATCGTCTTCGAGCGCGCGTACGGGCTCAGCTTCGGGTCGTCGGGGTCCGACCAGTCGGCCTCGGTCAGCGGCGCCGCGGCGGAGGCGACGCTGCCGCGGACGGCGGCGACCGAGGAGGTGACGACGACGCGGCGGACGCCGGCGTCGAGGGCGGCCCGCAGCACCCGCAGCGTCCCCTCCCGCGCCGGCACGATCAGCTCGTCGGGGTCCTTCGGCTGGGCGGCGGGGAACGGCGAGGCGACGTGGAGGACGTACTCACAGCCTGCGACCGCCTCCGCCCAGCCGTCGTCGGAACGCAGGTCTGCCCCCAGCACCGTCAGGCGGTCGCCGGGGTCGAGCTCAGAGCGCACCCGCGAGCGGACTTCCTCCTCCTTGCCGAGGTCGCGCACGGTCGTCCGCACCGCGTAACCGCGGCGCAGCAGCTCGACCACGCAGCGGCCGCCGAGATACCCCGACCCGCCGCTGACCAGAACCGTCTCCATCAGCGCTCACCGTCGAGGGGGGCGGCCGGCGCCGCCCTCCTCCAGCAGCTGCCGCCGGAACAGCTCGGTCCCGGCAGCGAAAAGCAGCGCGAAAACGAGGAAGCCGAGCGGTTTGTGGAATGCGGTCACCGGCGCCCAGGCGATCAGCGCCAGGAAGACCAGCAGCGCCGCGCCCCAGAGTCCGGCCGGGCTGCGCTCCGCGTACGGCGCGAGCTGGCGGCGGAGCCAGACCGCGGCTCGGGTCGGTCCGGCGAGGACGGCGGCAAGCGCGACCAGGAGGCCGAAGACGATCGCCGAGGTCGCGATCGTGACCAGCTCCGAGGTGCCGATGCTCCAGACCGCTTCGACCGCCGGTTCGGCGGCGGTCGTTTTGCTGAGGCCGCTGACGACGTAGGTGCCGGCGAAGCCGCGCAGGGCGAGCGAGAGCAGACCGGCCCCCGCGAAGGCGAAGCCGACCGAGCGCAGGGTCTCGCGCCGGCGCGGCGAGAGGAAGACGGCAAGCGCGAAGCAGAGGAGCGCGGCGAGCGTCAGCGCGATCGGCAGTTTGCGCAAAATCTTGGCGACGTCCTGCGCAAGCGACAGTTCGTCCGACTTGAGGATCGTGATTTCGCCGGCTTCGGGCGGCAGTTTCTTGGCCAGCGCTTCGCCGACCCCGGAGCCTTCGCCGATCTGGGCGAGGACGGCGGCGAGCTGCAGCTTCACTTCCCCGTTCCCGGTCGAGACCGCGCCGCCGCCGCCGTTCAGCACCTGCAGCAGCTCTTCGTGCGCCTTGCGGTTCGCCGCTTCCCACAGCGCCTCGAAGCGCGGCGTCGCGAAGAGCCGTTCGGCGGCCTGCGGCGCCAGCTGCTCGAGGCCCCCCGCCGCGGCGGTGGCCAGCGGTGCCAGCTTCGGCGGCAGCGCTTCGCGCAGGCCGCCTTCGATGTCGGCGTTGGCGGTCAGTTCGTTCGCCAGGTAGTCGGCGAGCCGGCTGCGCACCTCTTCGTTCTGGATCAGCCGCGTGCTGGTGTCGACCCAGTTGTCCGTATTGAGCGCCTGGCGGTTGACCCAGATCGAGAAGATCGCCGCGAAGGCGAGGATCGTGCCGAGGACGAGGAGCGCGAGGGACCAGCGTGGGTGGCGTTTCATGCCGAGACCCTAAAGGCAAGAATCCTTTTTCGCCGGCGGCGACTTATTTCAGCTTGACGGTGAGGCTGGGCGAGTAGCCGAGCGTCGCGTGGTTCGAGCCGCCGATCAGAAGGGCGCGATAGACGCTCTTCGCGGTCACCTTGACCACCTTGGAGACGGTGCAGCCTTTGCCGGGCTTCAGCGCTTTGCCGAGGTTGTCCCAGGAGCGCGGCAGCTTGTGCTGGAAGAGGACGAGTCGCTGCCGGCAGGTGCCGGGCGGGTTGACGATCGCGGTCAGTTTCGTCTTCGCCCCTTTCTTCACCTTCAGCGGCTTTGCCTTGATCCGGACTTTGTCTTTTTCGGGCTGCGGAGTCGCGGCGGCGCTGGGCGAGCCACCCGATCCAGCCGGAGGCCCGGCCGGGTTCCCGCCTTCAGGACCGCCGCTCGTCTGGAAAACCTGGATCTGATGGAGCAGCGGCATGTAGGCGTAGAGGTCGCCGTTGGGCGCGAAGTCGAGCCGGGAGAAGAGGGAGCGCGGATCGCCGAGGTAGGAAACGCCGGCCTGGCAGGGCCCGATTTCGAGCCCGCAGACCTGCATTTCGTCGGCCCCGTTGAAGACCCCGTAGCCGAAGGCGGCGATGAAGTTACCCTGGCCGTCGAAGACCGAGATCCGCAGGTTCCCTTCCTCGCTTACGTAGATCCAGCCGGTGCTCGGCTGCCGCACGATCGACGCCGGGCCATAAAGCTGTCCCGCCCCGCTGCCGGGGCCGACACCGAAACGCAGGTCGAGAGTGGCGCCCGGGTTGGCCACGGTGTTGTAGTGGGTGATCTCGTTGCCCTCGGAGATGTAGATGCCACCGAGCCCGAAGGCGATGTCGTTCGGGTATTCGACGCCGTCAGGGGCGTCGGGACCGGCGCGGCCGTCCCCGATCCCGCAGTGGCCCGGGTCGCCGAAGACCGGCGGGCCACCGAGCCCGAGCACGCAGCTTTCGAGGGCATACGGCGGTTCCGCGTTGAAATATTTGTTGATTGCCGCCCCGTGGAAAGCCTGCGGGTAGAAGGGGTGTTCTTTGGTCAGGTCTTTGCCGTCGAGGGTGCCGACTTTGTTCTCCTGACCGAGAGCCACCGCCATGCTGCCGTCGCTGAACACCCGCAAGGCCGCCTGGTTGGAGCCCATCCGTTCGTCGGTCGCGGTGTCGGAGTGAAGAAGGTCGTGGGCGGGGTCTGCGCTGTCGGCCTGGTAGCTGATCAAGCGCCCGCCGAAGCTGCTGCCGCCGTCCGTCACATAGACCCGATTGCCGTAGTACCCGATGCCCAGCGGGAAGTAGTTGTTGCGGCTGACCGAGAAGCCGTCGCCGAGGTCATTCCCTTCGTCGTCGAAGTGGGAGAAGCTCGCCACGTTGCTTTCGCCGCTCGGCGTCTCCCAGATCGTGCCGTCGGGGGCGAGCCCGTAGAGGGGCGAGCCCATCGGAAAGGTGCGGGCCGGCGCGATCGAGAACGCCGCCCGTGCGCTTCCGGCCAGCACCAGCACCGCGACCGAGGCGATCGCGAGCAGCATGGGGAGACGCTTCGAGACGAGACTCACAGCCCGCGCACCCTTTCATCTGACCCGCCCCCCGTCAAGAACGGAGGCGCGGCAGTAGCGCCGCTGCCCGGCTTTACTCCACCCGCGAAGACCACTACGGTGGGCCAGGTGGCCGGCCCGACCCTCCTGCGCGAGCGCTCCGAGAACACCCAGGTCTGGCTCGCCGTCATCGTCCCCCTCGTCTTCGGAGCCGTCGTCGGCATCTTCCTCGGCACCTCGGCGACCGTCTACTGGATCCTCCTCGCCGTCGCCGGCCTCGGCGCCCTGCTCTCCGGCCTCGAGCACGACGAGGTCAAGGAGGCCGCCGGTCGCGGCGCCGTCGCCGGCGCGATGTTCGGCCTCGGCATCCTCGCCGCCCATCAGCTGGCCGGCACCGACGCCAAGGTCGACCTCGGCAGCTTCCCCCCGGCCCTGATCCTCATCGACGCGATCGCCGGCGCCCTGCTGGCGGCGCTGGGGTGCCGGCTGAGCCACCGGCGCCGCCGGTCGAAGCCGGGGCCCGCCGCCGGCGCCCCGAGCTAGCGCAGCCGCTTCGCCCCGCCGCTCACCTGCGGACGCTGCCGGCGGCGGCGCGCGCGCCGGACTTCCTCCAGGGCGAGCTCGCGCGCTTCGGCGAGGATCGCGCGGCGGTGGCCCCGCCCTTCCCGGAGCGCCCCGGCCAGGATCGAGAGGACGTAACCCGGGGTGAGGAGGCTCGAGGGCGGCACCTCGTGGTTGAGGATGCGGAGCAGCTTCTCGACGACGGCGGGCTCCGCGGCGAAGCGGGCCCCGGCGGCGGCGTTCAGGTACTGCTCGCCTTCGGCGGCGCCGATGTCCTGGGCGAACCAGTACATCTCCCAGGCGTCCTCGTCGCGCCACCTCCACCAGTCGAGGAGCGGCGCGTCGTCGGGCTGGGCGCCGCCCAGAGAGGCCTCGATCGCCGGGGCCAGCCGCTCGACCTGGCGCAGCGCGTCGGCGATCCCCTGCCCGGGCGTCGGGTCCTTGAAGTGACCGGCATCTCCGACCAGCGCCCAGCCCGGCCCGGCCGAGCGGCGGAAGAAGCCGTGCCAGTTGGACATCAGCTGGACCGGCCGGCTGCGCCGGGCGGGGACGAGGGCCTCCCGCAGCTCCGGCCAGCGCCGGACTCCCTCTTCGTAGGCGCCGGTGCGGTCGGTGCGGACCTCGTCGCGGCGGCGCATCGGCGCGACGAAGGCGGCGAGGAACAACCCGGAGTCGGTGGGCATGGCGAGGAAGTTGTCCTCGCCGATGCCGCCGAGCCAGATGCGTTGCGCGAGCTCCCCGACCCCTTCGAAATAGGACCAGAGGAACACCCGGCGGGCCGGGGTGCGGTGGTACTCCTCCGCGCCGACCAGCCGGGCGACCGTCGAGCGGGCACCGTCGGCGCCGACCACGAGCGGCGCCCGCAGCGATCCTTTCGTCGTCTCGACGCCGGCTACCCGGCCGGACGAGGTCAGGAGCCCGGTCACCGTCGCCTTGGTCCGGACCTCGGCGCCGGCGGCCCGCGCGGCGTCGAGGAGGATCGCGTCGAGGGTGACCCGGCGGGCGCTGAACATCGGCGCCCCGGTGATCCGGGCGGCGTCGTCCACCCGGACGCGGTGCTCGTCGAACGCCAGGAAGGCGGATTCGAGCGGCGGCGCCACCTCGCGGATCCGGTCGAGCACCCCCAGGCGGTCGAGGATCTCGACGCCGACCGGCTGGATCCCGTGCGTGGAGGGCGTGTCGCTGGGGAAGTCGTCGCGATCGACGAGGCAGACGCTGAGGCCGCGCTTGGCGAGAAGCGTCGCCAGCGGCGAGCTGGCGCAGCGGGCGCCGACGACGATCACGTCGAAGCCGGCGGAGCCGTTGTCCGAACGTGGTTGTAACATTGTTATAGATGGAGGTTAGCGCGAAATCCAAGCGTCCGCCCGCTCGCGGCAGGAAGGCGCGTTCGCGCCGCGGATCCCGGAGCGAGCAGCGCGAGCGGCTGATCGACGCTGCGACGAGGGCCGTGGAAGAGTCGGGCCCGGAGGTGCTGCGGGCGCGAGCGCTCACCGCCGGGGTCGGGGCGTCCACCCAGGCCCTCTACACCCTCTTCGGCGGCATGCCCGGCCTCTTCGAAGCGATCGTGGCCGAGGGCTTCGCCCGCTTCGCCCGCCACGTCGCACAGACCCCGGAGACCGAGGACCCGGTCGCCGACTTCATCGCCAAGGGCTGGTCCTACAGCGAATGGGCCCTGGCCCACCCCCAGCTCTACAGGCTGATGTTCGGGCTCACCGGCGGCGAGCTGCGCCGCCACGTCGGCCTCGAAGTCGCGGTCGCCGGCGCGGCGGCCAACACCCCCCAGGCCCAGGCCGCCCTCGACGTCCTCGTCAACTCGATGGCAAGGGTGACGGCCTCGGGACGGATCGACCCCACCGACCCGGGCAGCCCAGCCGGCCAGTTCCTCAGCGCCACCCACGGCTGGCTCCTCCTCGAGATCGGCGGCGCCTTCGGACCGCAGGGCGGCGGCCTCGAGATCATCCGCGAGCTCAGCGTCAACCTGATGGTCGGCCTCGGCGACAGTCGCGAGGCGGCGACGAGATCCCTCCGCGCGGCCGAAGCGGCCCGGCAGAGGCGGGGCTGAACCAGCGCGGCGCCCCTACCCTTTGCCCCCGATGAGCGAGGCCGCCGAGCATCCAACCCGCCGCTCCCAGAGCGCCAACAGCCGGCAGTACGACCGCGTCGCCCGCTTCTACAGCACGCTGGAGCCGCTCTACCTGATCTTTCCCCCGGCCCGCCGCCGGGCGGTGGCGGCGCTCGGGCTGAAGCCCGGCGACACCGTCCTGGAGATCGGCGCCGGCACCGGGCGCAACTTCCCCTACCTGGTCGAAGCAGTCGGCCCGAGCGGGACCGTGATCGGCGTCGACGCCTCGGAGGGCATGCTCGCCGAGGCGCGCAAGCTGATCGAGCGGCGCGGCTGGCAGAACGTGCAGCTGCTCCACCAGGACGCCACGAAGCTCCACCTCGACCGCGAAGTCGACGGCGCCCTCTTCAGCCTCAGCTACTCGGCCCTGCCCGAACCGCGCCCCGCCCTGGCGCAAGCATGGGAGCGCCTGCGCCCCAGTGCCCGCGTCGTCGTCATGGACATGGGCCTCACACGGAGCCGCTGGCACCGCCTCCTGCACCCGATAGCCCGCCTCCTCGTCAAGCTCGGCCCCGGCGATCCCTACTCCGACCCCTGGACCGACCTCGCCGCCTACGGCAAGGTCGAGACCGAACGCTTCCTGGCGGACTTCTATTACGTCAGCTTCGTCACCAAGGCCGAGTAACGGGAGGGCCTATCGTCAGTGGCATGGAGCTGCGTAAAGCCCACGGGGAAGCGGGAGAAGCAACCGCCGGCCTGACGCCCGAGCCGCTGCTCGCGCCCGAGCCGCCGACGGCCGAGGATCTGGACCGGGAGCGCAAGCAGTCGTGGCTGAAGAAGCTCGGCGCGCCCTGGTCCCGCTCGCGGTCTTGGCGAGCAAGGCCAAGCTCCTCTTCCTGGCCCTGGTCAAGATCAAGGCCCTGACGACGCTCGGGACGATGTTCGTCTCGATCGCCGCCTACGGCCTGGTCTTCGGCTGGCCGTTCGCCGTCGGCTTCGTCCTCCTTCTCTTCGTCCACCCTTCATGGGCGCGCTGATCGCGGCCAAGTCGATGGGCAAAGACGCCGCGGCGGAGGCCCGAGTGGGCCTCGCAGGCCCGATCCTCGGCACCATCGGCACCCTGATCCCCCTAGCCATCTGGCTGGCAACCGGCAGCGACCTCTGGCGCGCCCTCGCCTACATCGGTTTCTTCATCAACCTCATAAACCTGATGCCCGTCCTGCCCCTAGACGGCGGCCGAGCCATGGCCGTCCTCGGCCCCTACGTCTGGCTACTCGGAATCCTCATAGCCGTAGCCGCCACCGTCATCTTCCTAGGCCCCTTCATGCTCATCTTCGTCCTAGCCCTGGGCGGCCCCGAGCTCTACCACCGCTTCAAGAACCGCCACTCCCAGGAGAGTCGAGCCTTCCACTCGGTGCCGACGGGAACCAAGCTAGCCGTCGCCGCCGTCTATTTCGGGCTCACCGCCGTGCTCATCCTCGGCGCCGCTGAGACCTACATCTCTCGCTCCCTTTAGGAGCGGACGAGAAAGTGGACCGCGTCGGCGAGCGCCTCGTCCTCGCGGTGTTGCGCTGATAGCTCGACCAGCGAGTCCACAAGGACCTCATAGCCCGCAGGAGTGCGCGAGAAGCGCGAAGAGAGCGCGATCACGACCCCAGCATGCCGGCGGCCGACGACGCCCCACTCCCCGTAGAGGCGCATGAAGTCGGCGACGTTCTCGCTGACGAGCGCCCGTCCCTCGCGAGCAGCGACCACCAGCAGCTCTTCGTCGGCGAGCCCGCGCAACGGGCCGCGCTCGTCGACACCCTCGGCGTCTGTGCCCCGCTCCCGCAGCGCCCGCGCAAGGCGGGCGGGGTACATCTCATCCAGCAATAGCTTCACGCGCCGAGCAGAGCGAGTCAGCCGCCGGTGAGCGCCTCATAGTGCGCGGTTTCCCGCTCGTGCAACTCGATCCTGGCCTCGATCTCCTCCGGGAACTCGGCCGCATAACGAAGCGCCACCGCAATCCGGTCGGGAGTGAGCGAAAGATCCTCCGCGAGCCGCTCGGCAACCTGCTTCCCACCGCCGCACTGCCGCGCCGCCCAGCAGATCTCCCAGACGTCCGGCCCTCCGGCGAGGCCCGCCCGGCGTCCCGCGGGCCCGGAACGGAAGACGATTCCCGGGTGGGTCTCGGCGCGGTCTCCCTCCTCGGCATAACGACGCAGCGCATCAGAAAGCCGCTCGCCGCGCGCCTCGGCCCGCGCACGAATACGCGCCGCCGTCTCGCGATTCATTCGCACAGATATATTGGCCGTCTCAGTCATTGAGGACAACGTAGCACGATGTCCACAATCATCGGCAGTCGTTTGCCCTCTGCAGCAACTTCCAAAAGGGGTGGCAGACGGGATTCGAACCCGCGACCGCCGGCACCACAAGCCGGAGCTCTACCAACTGAGCTACTGCCACCGCGATGCTTTTCAATCTAACGGGTGCGACGGGGAGGTAGACAACCGGACGAACCGCCATCCTTTCCGCGAGGTTTATTGCTCTACCGGACATGGGGGGAGTGATCTATGAGGCGAGCAAATGTCGTGAAGTTGGCGCTGGGACTTCTGGTTGCCGGGCTGGTGCTCAGCTCCGCTGCCCTCGGCCAGCGCGCGCTGCGTTCGCATCACAATGTGCTGGTACCCAGGAGCGTGGTCAACCAAGAATTTGCCTACCGCCCGCACACGATTTCGATCGCTGCCGACGGCACCTTTGACTTCTACAAAATCCGCTGGGTGACTTACGGCTCCAACCTGGCCCGCGCTCGCGCCCGCGCCTATCTGCGCGGTTGCACGCCAGACTGCGCTCAAGGCAAGGTCAGCCGACCGAAGGCAAGCCTCCGCTTCTCTCGGCTGATTTCCTGTCACGGAGCACGGGTCTACTCCCGCGTCCACTTCGTTCTTCGCGGGGGGGTGCCCGCTGGTCGTGGGCGTCGCGGCTCGACTCCGCTGATCATCGGTTCCGCCTGTTAGGCGCTCTGGCGCGACCTGATCACGACCCGGGCGCCGTGGCGCGGGATCATCGTCACGTTGCGGTGCAGGGCGCGCTCGGGCTCGGGGTCGGCGGCTTCGAGGTCGAGGCGCCGCGCCATCGTCTCGAGGACGACGCGCTGCTCGGCCATCGCCAGCGCCGCGCCGAGGCAGCGGCGGATGCCGCCGCCGAACGGCAGCCACTCGTAGGTCCCGGGCTTGCGGTCGAGCCAGCGCTCGGGGCGGAACTCGTAGGGCTCGGGGTAGAGGTCCTCGCGGTGGTGCAGGAGGAGGATGCTGATCAGGACCGGGGTCTCTGCCGGCACCGCGTAATCGCCGAGGCGCCAGGGGCGCTTGACGCGGCGGCCGACGATCGGCACCACCGGCCGCGAGCGCATCGTCTCGGTGATCGTCATCTCGACCGCCTCCTCCGCCCCCTCGCCGGAGCGCACCGCCGCGACCAGGCGCTCGTGCGCGTCCGGGGTGCGCGTCAGGCGCTCCCAGGCCCAGGCCAGCGAGTTCGCCGTCGTCTCGTGGCCGGCCAGCACCAGGGTCAGCAGCTCGTCGCGGATTTCGCCGTCGGTCAACGGCTCGCCCTCCTCCCCGCGCGCCTGCAGCAGCAGCGAGAGGATGTCGCGGCGCTCCCCCAGGTCCTCGCGGCGCCGCCGCGCGATCACCGCGTCCATGCGACGGTCCATCAGCGCCCGGCCGAGGCGGGTCAGCCCGACCGGCTCCTCGCGGCGGACGTTCATCAGCTCGGCGACCTGGGCGACCGGCTTGGTCGAGAGCTCGACCAGCGCTTTGATCGTCGCCCGCAGTCGCCCCTCGGCGCTCCGCGGCTCGGGCCGCCCGTCGATCCCGAAGATCCCGGCCATGATCACGTCGAGCGTGATCGCCTGCATGCGCGGGGCCAGCGCGAACGGCTTGCCCAGCGGCCAGCTCTCGATCTCGCGTTCGGCAGCCTCGGCGATCGCCGCCGTGTAGTGCTGGATCGCCTCGCCGTGGAACGGCGGCAGCAGCAGCTTGCGCTGGCGCAGGTGGCGCTCGCCGAGCGAGGTAAGCACCGAGTCCGGCCCGACGATCGGCCGCAGCGGCGACTCCGCCGCCAGCGAGGGCGCTTCCTCGGGCTTCGCGGTGAACAGCGAGCGGACGTCGTCGGGCAGGCTGGTGATCACCAGCGGCAGCGGTTCCGGCGTCTCCATGGCGAAGACGTCGCCGTGCCGCCGCCGCGCCCCGAAGACGAACTCGATCTGGCGTTGGTTGAAGCGCAGCAGCTGGACCGGCTGGGGCAGCTGGATCACCGGCGGTGCCGGCAGCCCTGCGGCGTCGGCCTCCTCGAGCGGCCCGCTGGTGGGCGCGACGGTCTCCGCGACGCCCATCGGTCCGGCTAGGCCGCGACCTCGACGGGCGCGTCCCGCCGCGGCGCCGCGGCCGGCCCGCGCGAGAACTCGATCTCGTCGTCGATCGGCCCCTTGCGCAGGAGGCGGATGTCCTGGGCGTAGTTCTGGTGCAGGCGCCAGGGGTGGGCGGCGGCCTGCTTGGGGAGCTGGTCGAGGGAGCGGAGGACGTAGCCGGATTTGAGGTCGATGATCGGTTCGATCTCGACCGCGGGGCCGGGCGCCTTCGGGGTGGCGACGCGGAAACCGCCGGCGTCCATGTGCTTGAGCAGGCGGCAGATGTACTCGGCGATCAGGTCCGTCTTCAGGCTGAAGGAGGCGTTGGTGTAGCCGAGCGCCAGGCACATGTTGGGGATGCCGCTGAACATCATCCCCTTGTAGCCGACGGTCTCCGACATCTGCTTCTCCTTGCCGTCGATGAGGATCTGCATGCCGCCGAGGACGAGCAGGTTGAGGCCGGTTGCGGTGATGACGATGTCGGCCGCGAGCTCCCGGCCCGACTGCAGGCGGATCCCCTTCTCGGTGAAGGTCTCGATGTGGTCGGTGACGACGTCGACCTTGCCGCCGCGGATCGCCTCGAAGAGGTCCGCATCCGGCACGGCGCAGAGGCGCTCGTCCCAGGGGTTGTAGCGCGGCTTGAAGTGGGTGTCGATGTCATAGCCTTCGGGCAGCTGCTGCTCGACCCCCTTGCGGAGGATGCGTTTGCCCAAAGCGGGCCAGCGACGGAGGAGCCTGTAGCTGCCGTGCAGCAGCAGGACGTTCTTCCAGCGCACCGCCGCGTAGGCGAGCTTTTCCGGCAGCAGGCGCCGCAGGCGCTGAGCTAGCGGGTCGACGGCAGGGCGGGAGACGACGTAGGTGGGCGAGCGCTGCAGCATCGTCACCTGCTCGGCGCGCTCGGCCAGCGCCGGCACCAGCGTCATCGCGGTCGCGCCGCTGCCGATCACGACGACCCGCTTGCCGTCGTAGTCGAGGTCCTCGGGCCAGTGCTGCGGGTGGACGATCCGCCCCTGGAAGCGCTCAGTCCCCTCGAACTTCGGCGTGAAGCCTTCGTCGTAGCGGTAGTAGCCGGTGCAGCCGTAGAGCCAGTCGCAGGTGAGCTCGACCGGCTCGCCGTCGCGCTCGGCGCGGACGGTCCAGCGGGCCTCGGCGCTCGACCACTCGGCGGCGAGGACCTTGTGCTTGAAGCGGATCCGGTCTTCCACCCCGTACTCCAGGGCGGTCTCCTTGATGTAGGCGAGGATCGAGTCGCCGTCGGCGATCGACTTTTCCCCGAGCCAGGGCTTGAACGAGTAGCCGAGGGTGAACATGTCGGAATCCGAGCGGATGCCGGGGTAGCGGAAGAGGTCCCAGGTGCCGCCGATCGTCTCCCGCGCCTCGAGGATCGCGCAGCTCTTCTCGGGACAGTTCCGCTGCAGGTGGGCGGCGGCGCCGATGCCGGCGAGGCCGGCGCCGATGATCAGGACGTTGACGTGCTCGGGCTCAGTAGTCGGGGTGTCGGGCATCGGGTTCTCCTGGGGCAGCTGGCTCACGGGTCGGACTTTATCAACACTGTGTCGAGAGAGTCAACCAGTTGTCGAAATTGTCGACGCTATGTAGCATGACTCACACATGCCCGCGATCTCGAAACCGAAAACCCCTCCCGCCGGGCGCGGCCGCCGCGCCGCCCGCGCCAGCGGCGACGAACGAGAACGGGCAATCCTCGAGACCGCCGAGCGGCTGCTGGAGGAGCGGCCGCTGAGCGAGATCTCGGTTGACGACCTCGCCAAGGGAGCCGGGATCTCCCGCCCCACCTTCTACTTCTACTTCCCCTCCAAGGACGCGGTGGTGCTGACGATCATCGACCGCCTCGTCACCGCCGCCGCCGACAGCCGCGAAGAAGCGCTGCAGACGATGGCCGAAGGCGAACTGCGCGCGGGCCTACGGCAGGCCCTCGACAACCTCTACTCGGCCTTCCGCTCCCGCCGCGCCGTCACCCTCGCCGCCGCCGAGCTGCGGATGCGCAACCCGGAGGCCCGCGGGCTCTGGGCCGAGGTGATGGAGGGCTGGGTCGCCGACGTCACCGCGGTGATCGAAGCCGAGCGCACCCGCGGCGCCGCCCCGGCCGGGCAGCCGGCCCGCGACCTCGCGATCGCCCTCGTGCAGATGAACGAGCGGGTCCAGTACGCGGCCTTCACCGGCGAGTCCCCGTCCCTGGACGAGGACCGCGTCATCGACGTCCTCGTGGACATCTGGCTGCGGGCGATCTACGGCACCGCCGAGCCGGGCTAGACGCGAAACCGTAAAAACAGTCGTACTACAACCTTTTTCACAGACTCGCGCCCACGCCACCCATCAAGGCGGCCGCGTCGAGCGCTCCATCGGCCTCCCCGTTTCGGTTGCCTGGCCCAGGGGTACCCGGCTCGCAGCGGCACCGCCCGGATCTCAGCGGCTTTCTACCGAGCCTGTCTCGGTTCCCGCTTGAGTGAGAAGACCAACCGCTGCGGCGGAGAGGCGTCCGGGCCGGTGCCGGTTCTTCGTCCAGAGCGTCCGAGGTCCTCGATTGGTCGCGCTACGGTCCCGCCATGGCCGCTCCGAACTTTTGGGGGTCGGCACCCCCGCAATCTCGGAGAGGGTGGGCGGCGGTTGCTTCAGCCCTTCTTTTGGGTCTCTCGATCTGGAATCTCTCCCCCGCCCATGCCGTCGGTCCCTACCCCGCCTTGGGCTCGTGTCCGGTCTTCCCGCAGCCGCCCGCTTCGCTCTCGCCGCACGCTCCCTCCCTCCCGACCGAGGCCGCCTGGAACCAGGACGTCTCGAAGGCGCCGCGGGATCCGCGCTCGGCCGCCTACATCGCCTACATCGACTCCCACGGCGGCGACCACCTGCACCCCGACTTCGGCTCGCCGCGCCCCTACGGCTTCCCCTACTCGGTCGTCACCGCCGGGCAGCGCCGGCTGCCGATCCACTACACCGCCTACGGTGACGAGAGCGACCCCGGGCCGTTCCCGGTGCCCCCGAAGGCGCCGGTCGAGGGCGGCAACGGCTCCGACGGCGACCGCCATGTGCTCGTCGTCGACCGCTCCGCCTGCAAGCTCTACGAGCTCTACCGCGCCTTCTACATTGCCAGGCCCGAGCCCCACTGGAATGCCGACTCGGGGACCGAATGGGACCTGCGCTCGGCCGCCCGCCGCCGCGACGGCTGGACTTCGGCCGACGCCGCCGGCCTGCCGATCTTCCCCGGCCTCGTCCGCTACGACGAAGTCGCCGCCGGCCACCTCGACCACGCGATCCGCGTCACCTTCGAGAGCACCCGCGACGCCTGGGTCCACCCCGCCTCCCACTGCGCCGGCGACACCTCCGACCCCGCCGCGCCGCCGATGGGGCTGCGCCTGCGGCTGAAGGCGGGCTACGGCCTGGGCGGCTTCAGCGGCCCGGCGAAGACGATCGCCCTGGCGATGAAGCGCTACGGCCTGATCGTCGCCGACAACGGCTCCAGCTGGTTCTTCTCCGGCAGCAGCGACCGGCGCTGGGACGACGGCAACCTCGACCAGCTGAAGCGGATCCCGGGCAGCGCCTTCGAAGTCGTGAAGAACGCCGCAAGCGCCCATTCATGCTGATTTAGCCGCACTCAGCGTGATTTGCCGCCAATGGATTGGGTACCTGACCTAATAGGGATACCCCCGAGGAGAGAGAGAAATGGCGGAGACCAAATCCAAAAAACGAGCGGCGCCGAAACGCGCCGGGTCGTCAACGAAATCGAAATCGCAGTCGAAATCAAAACCCCGATCCCAGTCGAAAAGCACGCAGTCGAAAAACCAGTCGAAATCGAAAGCGAAACCGAAAAGCGCCAAACCCAAAGCGACGAAAACGGCGAAACGCTCGAAACCGAAATCGTCGGGGTCGAAATCTTCGGGCTCGAAATCGAAAGCCAAAGCGAAATCGCCCAGGTCGAACGGTTCGAGCAACGGCGCCGGCGGCGGCTCCACCCCCGTCGAGGCCGTGCGCAACGCGGTCGGCGGCGCCGGCCAGACCGTCGGCAAGGTCGCGGGCAAAGCGAAAGTGCCGCTGGTCGCAGGCGGGGCCGCAATCGCCGGGGCGGCCGGCGGGATGGCGATCGCCGCCGCGTCCAAACAGGGCCGCAAGAAAGGCATGAAGACCCTGAAATCGGCGATGCCGAAGAAACCGAAGGTGAAGATCAAGTCCGGCGACCTGGCGAAGGCAGCCAAGGAGGTCGGGAAGGTCAGCGCGCAGGTCGGCGAGATCGCCGGCGGCATCGAGCGCGCCCAAGGTTCATCGAACGGCGACGGGAAGCACCGCTCGCCGATCGAGGTCGTCCTACAGGGGCTCACCGCGAGGCGCTAGCGCCGGAGCCGGCCCTGAGGACATTGGCTGCGATCGCGCGCCCGCCTGGGACGCGCGGTCGCAGACCGCTTTCACTACTTCTCCTGGATCATCACTGGGAGGAATCACTCGAATCCTCGCCAGGCTCTTCCTCGTCCTCCTCGACCGGGTGGACGATCCGCTGCAGCACGTTCCAGTCGACCTTGACGTTGCGGTAGGTGACGCCGACCTGCGGCTCCTCGGGGATGTTCTCCCGCTCGACCGTGGCCTCGGTTTCGTGGTCGGGTTCGCCGTAGTAGTTGACCTTGCGCTCGTCGGAGAGCTTGCCGAAGGTCACCTCCTTGGCTTTGACCGACGTGAAGAAGTCGAGGTCGGGGCGGCCCTTCACGCGGCCGCCGCCGCCTTCTCGACGTCGTGGACGGTGACCCGGCCTTCGGCGCCGGTGCCCTCGACCTCGTCGATGTCGACCCCGGCCTCCTGAGCCTTGCGCATCGCCGCCTCGGTGGCGTTGTGCTTCTGGGCGCGCTTCTGGCGACGTTTCTCGCCGATCTCCATCGCCTTGTGCGCGGCCCCCATGCCGATGTCTTTGACCTCGTCGGTCGCGGCGGCTTTGATCTCGGCGGCGACGATTTTGGCGATCTGTTTGGCGACCCCGCCGCCGGCACCACCACCGCCGCCGTTGCCTTCGCCGCCGTTGCCACCACCGCCACCGCCACCACCGCCGGCACCGGCAAGAGCGCCGAGCGCACCCGCGCCTTGGCCGAGCCCGCCGACGGCCTGCCCGGCGCCTTCGCCCAGGCCTCCCACCGCCTGGCCCGCGCCTTCGCCGACCTGGCCGACCGCTTTGTTCGCGCCTTCGCCGACCTCGCCGACGGCTTTGCCGGCGCCGCCGCCGACGTCTTTAACCGCACCGCCTGCCCCTTCGCCGACGTCTTCCACCGCCCCGCCGGCGCCTTCGCCGACGTCTTCCACCGCACTGCCGGCGCCTTTGCCGACGTCTTTGACCGCGCCCTCGGCGCCCTCGCCGACGTCTTCGACGGCGCTGCCGGCTCCTTCGCCGATCTGCCCGACGGCTTTGTTCGCCCCTTCGCCGACTTCGCCGACCGCTTTGCCCGCGCCTTCGGTGACCGGCTGCAGCGCCTTGGTGATGTTGTTCAAGACGTCGGGGTTGCGATCGAGCGTGGTCAGGACCCGGTCGATGATCGCGGTCACATGGTCGAGCCGCGCCCGCATCAGCGCCTGCGCTTCGACCCCCTTGATGTTGAGTTCGACCTTGCCCAGCTCGACGTGGACGCCGACGCTCAGCTTCACCAGGTCGAGCACCTCAGCGTGCAGGGAGACCCGCGCCATCAGGTCGTCGAGCTCGAAATGGATTTCGTCGACCTTGACGACGGGGACGTCGACGATCACGTCGGGCTCGTCGGTATCGCTGATTTCCCCTGGATCTATGACCGTATAGTCTTCGTAGATCTGCTCGGGCCGGGTCTTGTCGGACCCCTGATTACGGGCTTTCGCCCCGCCGTTCGAGCTCTGGTCTTTCTCTTCCTGTTTGTCCTTCTTTTCGCGCGGGCTTTTGTTGCGCCCGCTGCCGGCGGTGCTCTGGTGGACCCGCTGGCCGCTTTTGCTCGCGGAAGATTTCGTTTTCCGTTTGCCTTTGCTTTTGGTCTGCTGAGCCACCTGAAACCACCTCTCCTCGCCATCCGTAGTTCCTCTTCCCAAAGGAAAACTTTCCCTTTGTTAGGGATCGCAAACGCTTTGCGGGCAGGCTTTAGGCGCTTCGGCCGCTGCGGGCGCGGCCGCCGGAGACAAGCCGCCAGCCGCGACCGAGCACGGCGAGCACGGCGAAGGCGACCGCGAAGCCGATCGCCCCGAGCACGAGCAGGAAGACGACGAAGGCGATGACGACGAACGGGATGAGGAGGAGCTTCACGGCTGCGTAGTCTTGCAGTGGAGATGGGAGCAGTGACGGCACTTGCGACCCTGGCGCTCGCCTTCGGTCACGTCGGCCTCGGCGTCAGCGGCGGCCACGAAAAGATCGAGGCGGTCGGCGACAGCCTGGCGCTGGTCAGCGTCCGCCACCAGCTTGAAGCGGCACCGCCGAAGGCCCAGGCGCAACCGGTCTCGGAGAAGGCGGCGCCCTCCGGCCCGACCGCCGCGGAAATCGCCGCCGATCCCTCGAAGCTGCCGCCGGCCTCCGCCGGGACCAACGGCACCGCCGTCCCCCACAAGTCCAACCTCAGCCGGGCAGAGATCTTCGCCCACAGCCGCAGCGGCGACCCCGACGCCGCGATCCTCCTCACCGGGGTCGCCCTCGCCCCGCCCGACGCCCCGGAAGCAGTCAAGGGCGCGATCGACGCCGCCAACACGATCATCGGCCGCCCCTATATATGGGGCGGCGGCCACGCCTCCTTCTACTCGAACGGCTACGACTGCTCCGGCTCGGTCAGCTTCGCCCTCTTCGGCGGCGGCCTCATCCCGCGCCCGCTGACCTCGGGCGAACTCGAGCACTGGGGGGCGCCGGGGCCGGGCAAGTGGATCACCGTCTACGCCAACGCCGGCCATACGTTCGCCGAGATCGCCGGCCTGCGCTGGGACACCGTCGGCGACGAACAAGGCACCGGCCCCCGCTGGCACCTCGCCACGACTTCGACGGCGGGATTCGTAGTCCGCCACCCGCCGGGCCTGTAGCGGCCGAATGGGAAGGGGGCCGCCCCCCAGGCAGGGGCCGGCCCGATGGGGTGGCTAGGCGCCCTTCGCGATTGAGTCGAGGGGCACCATGCGCCCGGCGTGGAGATCCATGCGTCTTCACCTCCTCCCCGGCTATTTACTTGACGGTCACTTCGACCGTGTATTGGTAGAACCAGTTCCACCAATGGAATCCGGCTCAGGAAAACAATCCGGATTTTTGAACAACTTGTCCAGTAAACCGGTTAGGATCAAGAAACCGGCACTAATCAGCTACGGATTAAGGGAAAAGCGATGTCAACCAAAGTCGAGCGCCGGCAGGCGGCTCAAAACAGAATCAAAGCGATGAACCACCCGGTGCGGGCTGCGATCCTGCGGATCCTCGTCGAACGGACCTCGAGTCCCGCCGAAATGGCCCGCGAGCTGGATGAGGACCTTTCGAACGTCAGCTACCACACCAAACAGCTGGTTGAGCTCGAGTGTGCGGAGCTTGTCAGCACCCGACCAGTCCGCGGTGCGCTTGAGCATTTCTACCGAGCGACCGAGCGGCACCTTGTTGATACCGAGGAATGGGAAGACCTAGACCCGATGATGGCCGAAAGTCTCCTCTCGGACATCATGCAAAAAGCTCTCGATGACTTCGTCGGCGCCGCCCGCGCCCAAACCATCGGCGAGAATCCCGAGTTCCACCTCACCCGCACCCCCCTCCTGCTCGATCATGAAGGTCTCCAAGAAGCTCTTGATGCGCACGAAAAAGCACGGCTAGAGGTCATGGAGATCGCGTCCCGCAGCGCTGCGCGCATGGTCTCCTCCGGCGAGGAGGGCATCAACGTCTCCTCCTCGCAAGCCTGCTTCAAGATGCCGGACCCGAAGGGCCGCCGCGCCGCCTGATTCCGAGCCGCCAGGGCGGACGAGCGTTTTGACATCGCGCGCGTCTACGTCCGTTCCGGACAGGCAGCCCACCCGGGGGGCATGACGCGTCGGCGCAGTCACCCCATTGCCTCTTCTCACCGCTCCGCGAATTCGGTCAAATAGCCGCTCACTGGAGGACCAGCTCGAGGATGCCGCGGATCAGCAGCAGGATTCCGATCACGATCGCCACCCTGGCCCCGGCGACGCGCCCGCGCTCATTGAGCCAGCGGCGGAAGCGGTCGACCCCCTGCTGGGTCCGCTGCGGCGAGACCGCGTAGCCGATCAGCGGCACCTCGAGCAGCAGGTCCTGGATCACGCAGAAGAGGACGACGAGGAAGATCGTCGCGGCGACGCCGGGGTCGAGGTGGTTGAGGCGGTTCAGCGCCACCAGGTAGGAGGCACCGGGAAAGCTCAGCAGGGCGCCGAGCGCGAAGGCGACCCGGGGGTCGCCACGGCCGAGCATCCGCTGCGTCCACGGTTCCTTCCCCGTCGCCTCCTTCGCTTCTTTCTTGCGCCGGCGCCGCTCGCCACCGATGTTGCTGCGCAAGACGACGCCGATGATCAGGGCGATTACGCCGAAGACAAGGTCCTCCGCCGGGGTCAGCGTCCGCTGCGCGGTTTCGACCCCGCTGCTGTCGTTGAAGGTGAAGACGATCAGCAGACCGCAGGCGATGCTGGTCAGGTAGCTGCCCAGCAGGTACCCGAGCATCAGCCGTTTGGTCTCCGGCAAAAGCATCATCACCGTCGCCGCCGCCAGCAGCGTCGGGTTGAACATCGCCGTGAGCGACAGCGCTATGAAGCTGACCAGGTCGCCCACGGCGAAGTGCTTTCGTCTCTACAGGCTTATTCCTCCCAGCGCGCGGTCAGCTGGTAGATGATCGTCACGTCGAGGATGATCATCAGGAACGCCCACAGCGGCGCCGCGGGGAACCAGACGATCTGCGCGATCGCGTTGATCGAAACGAAGAACACCGCGGCCATGCGGGCGGCGTTGGCGGCGGCGAACAGGCCGAGCCCGGTCGCGGCGACGAGCGAGCCGAGGATCAGGTGGATCCACCCCCACGTCGTCACGTCAGCGATGATCACTCCCTGACCGCCGACGATCACCACTTCGTTGTTGAGGATCGCGGCGAGGCCGTAAAGCGCGTCCAGCGAGCCGACGATCAGCATCACCGCGCCGGCGAACACGGTCCAGCCGGTCGGCTGACGTTCGTCGATGCGACGGGTATCGCTTCGGGTATTAGGTGGCGTACTTGCCTCCATGGGTGTTCCTCTCTCTCCCGGCCGCTTGCGGCCATTGACTGTTATCGGCGCACCCTGCCCCCCGCGCATGCGGGTGCACGGGTGAATCTAGAACGCATCGATATCTCTGTCCATCCGCACTTTTCGACGGCCCGCGGGCACGTCCTCCATGCGGTTACAGCTCGATCAGCGAGCCCATGATCACCGTGCGCTCGCGCGGCAGGCCGAAGTAGTCGGCGGCGTCGGCGGCGACATGGGAGCTGGCGAGGAAGAGGCGCTTGCGCCAGCGGGTCATCCCGGGGGCGTCGCCGGAGCGCAGCTCGATCGTCGAGAGGAAGTAGGACGTTTCCTCGACGTCGACCGAAAAGCCGAGCGGGCCTTCGGCGGCACAGCGCAGGGCGGTGGGGACGTCGGGCTGCTCCATGTATCCGAAGCGGGCGGTGAGGTGGCTGATGCCGTCGTCGCTGTAGCCGAGGTCGTCGACCGCGAAGCGCTCATCCGGGGGGACGCTCGGCACCGGCTCGGTCTCCAGCGAGAGGATGACGACGTGCTCGTGCAGGGTCTGGTTGTGCTCGACGGTGGCGCGCATCGCCAGTGGCGTCGTCGCCTTGTTGCGGTTGAGGAAGACGGCGGTGCCGGGTGAGCGGCGCAGCGGCGGCTCGCGGCGGTGCAGCTCCTCGACGAAGCTGCGCAGGCAGCCTTCCTGGCGCTCGCGCCGCTCGGAGACCAGCTCCCGTCCCCGCTGCCAGGTGACCAGGACGGTGAAGATCGCGACCCCGACCAGCAGCGGGAACCAGGCCCCATGGGTGAGCTTGGTCAGGTTCGCCGAGAGGAAGAGGAGGTCGAAGGCGAGGAAGGCGGCCGCCGCGGGGACGACGAGCCACAGCGGCTTCCCCCACTGGCGGCGGACGATGTAGAAGAAGAGCAGGGTGGTGATCGTGATCGTCCCGGTCACCGCCATCCCGTAGGCGAAGGCGAGCGCGGTCGAGGTGCGGAAGGCGAGGACTAGGGCCAGCACCGCCGCCATCAGCAGCCAGTTGATCCAGGGGACGTAGATCTGCCCCATCGTCTTCGCCGAGGTGTAGACGACGCGCAGCCGCGGCAGGTAGCCGAGCTGCATCGCCTGCTGGGCGACCGAGTAGGCGCCGGTGATCACCGCCTGCGAGGCGATCACGGTGGCGATCGTGGCGAGGAAGATCATCGGCACCCGCCCCCATCCTGGGACGAGCAGGAAGAAGGAGCCGCCGGCGCCGGCGCCGTGGTCGAGCAGGAGCGCGCCCTGGCCCATGTAGTTGAGGATCAGGGCCGGGAAGACGAGACCGAGCCAGGCGGCGGTGATCGGCAGGCGGCCGAAGTGGCCGAGGTCGGCGTAGAGGGCCTCGGCGCCGGTGAAGGCGAGGACGACCGCGGCGAGCGAGAAGAAGGCGATGCCGAAGTGGCCGAAGAGGAAGGAGATCGCGTAGGCGGGCGAGAGCGCCTCGAGGACCTGCGGGTGGACGGCGATGCCGGAGATGCCGCAGGCGCCGATGACGAGGAACCAGACGACCATGACCGGGCCGAAGAGGCGGCCGACCGCGGCGGTGCCGTAGCGCTGGCTGGCGAAAAGGATGAGGACGATCGCCGCCGTGATCGGGACGACCATGCTGCCGAGCGAGGGCTCGACCACCTTCAGGCCTTCGACCGCGGAGAGGACCGAGATCGCCGGCGTGATCATGCTGTCGCCGAAGAAGAGCGAGGCGCCGAAGATGCCGAGCGCGGCAAGGGCGAGCTTGGTACGGCGGCCGCCCGGCAGCTCCCCCTGGCGGATCAGCGTGATCAGCGCCATGATCCCGCCCTCGCCCTGGTTGTCGGCGCGCATCACCAGCAGCACGTACTTGAGCGTGACGACGATCGTCAGCGACCAGAAGATCAGCGAGGCGACGCCGTAGATGCTCGCTTTGGTCTCGGCGACCGGGTGCGGGTCGGCGGGGTTGAATACGGCTTCGACCGCGTAGAGCGGGCTGGTGCCGATGTCGCCGAAGACGACTCCGAGGGCGCCGAGCGCGAGCGCGGCCTGGGCGCCGCTGCGGCGGCGCGGAGCCGCCCGCTCGGCATCGGGGCCCAGGAGAGCGCCCAGGCCGAACCGTTCTCTCAGAGTGGGGACGAACACAGATCGATCATGCGCCCGCCTCCGTCAAGTCCGCATGAAGACGGGGGCGTTTCCCATACAGATTCTGTGAAGCCCGGTTCTGGCCGCCCTCGACGATCACCCGGCAGGGCCGCTTCGCCAGCAGGTACCGGGTCGTCGGGCCCAGCAGCCGCTCGTCGCTGGGGGCGTGCTCGGTGCTGACGTAGATCAGGTCCGAGTGGCGCTTGCGCGCCTCTTCGACGATCGCCCGGCCGGGGTTGCGGGTGCGGACCAGTTTCACCCTGACTTTGAGCCCGCGGACGCGGGCCTGCAGGCGGGCGACCTCGAGCAGGCGGCGGGCCTCGTATTCCTGGACGTCGAATTCGGTGTCGCGGAGCTCGCAGGACTTCGGGATCTGCAGCACGTAGAGCGCCTCGACCGCGGCGTCGGGGTCGACCACCGCCGCCGCCCGCGCCATCGCGTCGCCGTCGACGTTGGTCCCGAAGATCGGCACCAACGCCGATTTGTAGGAGACATCGAGGAAGTCGAGGGGGCGCTCGTGGCGGTGGACGTGCTGGACCTCGCGTGGGTCGATCCCGAGCTTGCGGCGGTAGAGGAGGTAGCCGGCGACACCCGCCGCGAGCCAGGCCGTGCCGATGATCCGCGCCTCGGGGTGGAGGACGATCACCGAGACGAAGGCGGCGCCGGTCCCGACCGCGCCGATCACCGCCGTCAACGGGATCTCGGTCCCCCGCCAGCGCACGTTCCAGGGCGCCCGGTATGGCCGCTCCACCTCCGGCCGGCGGCGGCGCAGGGCAATGATCGAGAGGTGGGCGATCGTGAACGAGAGCATCGCCCCGAAGCTGTAGAGGTTGCCGAGGAATTCGGTGTTGCCCGGCAGCACCAGCAGGACCGCCAGCCCGGAGAAGAAGAGGATCGTGAACCAGGGGGTGTGGTAGCGGCGGTGGAGCTTGGCGAAGGCGCCGGGCAGCTGGCGGTGCTCGGCGAGGCTCCAGGAGAGGCGGGAGATGCCGATCATCCCGGCATTGGTGGCGATGATCAGGATCGTCGCCGCCAGCGCCCCGACGTAGTAGTTGGCGACGGTGGCGACGGTGCCGTGGAGGCCGAGGGCGGAGACGATCCCCAGGACCGGGTCGTCGGCGTAGGTGGTGCCGAGCGCGGTCGCGTAGTGGCCGGGCGAGGTCTGGGTCACCGGCAGCGCCGAGAGCGCGATCACCGAGATCCCGGCGTAGAGGCCGAGCACCGCGATCAGCACCAGGTTGACCGCTTTCGGCACCTGCTCGCCGGGGTCGCGCGCCTCCTCGGCCATGTTCGAGACGGTCTCGATCCCGGTGTAGGCGAGCATCGAGATCGAGACCGCGAAGACGAGCTGGGTGAAGCTGGGGGCGACGCCGAGGTGGACCTGGCTGACCAGCACCCCCGGTTTGAGCACGAGGACGGCGCCGAGGACGACCAGCCCGAGCTGGGTGAAGAGGTCGAGCAGGGCGAGGCCGATGTTGAGCTTCGCCGACTCGCCGAGGCCGCGGATGTTGACCAGCGCCAGCAGGGCGATCACGGCGACGCCGCCGATCACGTCCCCAGGCTCACGGCCCAGCGCCGGGAAGAACGCGCCGAGGTAGTGCGGGACGAAGAAGGCGCTGATCGCGATCGTGAGGATGTAGTCGAGCGAGAGACCCCAACCGGCGATGAAGGAGACGACCTCGTTGAAGGCGTGGCGGGCGAAGGAGGAAGAGCCGCCGGCCTCCGGGAACATCGCCGCCCCCTCGGCGTAGGTCTTGGCGGTGAGGGCGAAGAGGCCGCCGGCGAAGAGGAAGACGAGCGGGGTCAGGCCGAGGGCGTGGGCGGCGACCAGGCCGAGGGCGTAGTAGATCGAGGAGCCGACGTTGCCGTAGGCGGTCGCGAAGAGCCCCGGCACGCCGACGGTTTTGCGCAGTCCACGTACCTTCAGCTGTGCCATGACGAGATCCCCCCGATCGTCCCCCGGGGACCGTCAAGGCCGCATGAAGAAAGACCTCAGCCGTATACAGATTTCGTGAAGGTGGCTTAAGCCGCGAAGCGGTATCCGACACCTGGATCGGTGCGGATGAAGTGGTGGTCGTCTTCCGGCTCGATCTTGCGGCGCAGGTTGGCGACGTGGGCGCGGAGGACCTGCAGGTCGTCTTCGTACTCGACCCCCCAGACCTCGACCAGCAGGGAGCGGTGGGTCATCAGCCGGCCGCGGTTGCGGACGAGAACGCGGAGCAGCTCGAACTCGGTCGGGGTCAGGTGGACTTCCTCGCCCTCGCGGCGCACGGTGCGGGCGGCGAGGTCGATCTCGAGGCCGTCGACGGCGACCGCCGGCTCATCAGCCTCGGGCCAGGCCCGGCGCAGCGCCGCTTCCAGCCGCGCCACCAGCTCCCGCGGCCCGAACGGCTTGGTCACGTAGTCGTCGGCTCCGGCCGCGAGCGCCTCGACCTTCTTGTCCTCGTCGCCGATCGCCGAGAGGACGACGATCGGCATCTCGCTCCACTCGCGGATCCGCCGCGTCACGTCGACCCCGTCGAGGTCGGGCAGCATCAGGTCGAGGATCGCCGCCTGCGGCGGCCGGACCGCCGCGAGGTCGAGCGCCTCCTCCCCCGTGCTCGCCGGCACCGCCTCGAAGCCCGCGTCGCGGAGGATCACCCGCAGGGCGCGGACGATCTGCGGCTCGTCGTCGCAGACGAGGATACGCGGCGCCTCGCTCATCCCGGGTCCTTCGCGAGCGGGAACGAGACCACGAACGAGCTCCCCTGCCCCGGCACCGACTCGACCGCGACCTCGCCGCCGTTGGCCTCGATGAAGCCGCGGGCGATCGAGAGCCCGAGGCCTGAGCCCTGGCCGCCCTGGCGCCGGTAGAAGGGCTCGAAGATCCGCTCCCGCTCACCCTCGGGGATGCCCGGCCCCTGATCGACGATGCGGACGACCAGCCGGCCGCCGACCTCCCGCGAGCGGACCAGGACCTGGCGCCGGCCGCCGTAGCGCATCGCGTTGACCAGCAGATTGGCGAAAGCGCGTTCGAGCTGCACCGGGTCGGCAACCAGCCCCGGAACCTCATCCCCGAACCCGAACCTCACCAGCGCCCCATCGCCGCCGAGCGTTTCCCGCGCCGCCTCCAGCACCCCGGCCAGGTCGACCGGCTCCCGCCGCGGCGCCGCCGAGCCGGATTCAAGCCTCGAGACGTCAAGCAGGTTCTCGACCAGCTGGGCGAGCCGCTGCCCCTGCTCGACCACCGCCTCGCTCAGCTCATGCCGCTCCGGCTCGGTGAGCGTCGGTGAATCGAGCGCCGTCCCGGCGGCGATGATCGAAGTCAAGGGCGTCCGCAGATCATGCGACACCGACCGCAGCAGCGCCGTCTTCAGCTCATCGCTGCGCCGCAAAGCCCCGGCCTCGATCGCCTCCGTCTCGATCCGGTCCCGTTCCGCTGAGAGCTCCCGCAGACGCCCGAGCACCCGCTCGGTCTCCCCCCGCTCCCGCTCCGCCTCAGCCGCCCGAGCCCGCGCGATCTCGGCAAGCGAACTGCTGGCCAGGGCGACTATCGCGAAGGTGACGAGCGCGACCGCATCCTTGTCGGCAGCGATTTCGAGCTGTCCCGTCGGCGGAATGTGGAACCAGTTGAAGGCCAACGCGCTAAGCAGCGCCGCGACCAACCCCAGCCGCCATCCCCAGACGCTCGATATCAACAGCACCCCCGGGATGTAGACGACGCCCAGCGAGACCGCCGGCGCAACATGCCTGAGCGGATAGATCAGCAGCGTGGCTGCGGCGACGACTGCGACCGTCGCCAACGCCCCCCAGCCACCCGGGGGCGGCCCGGCATCGAACCCAAGGCTTGCGGCACGGGGACGCACCCTCGCAGCCTAAGCGCACAGGGGTTCGACGGGATGGGAACCCAAACCTCACCGGCTGGTGTTCCCATCCGTCTCGATCTGCACGAGCACTCCGCCCTCCGGCGGCGGTGCTACCGCTTAGGTGTAGTCGCCACCAGGGCGCACGTCCTACCGCTTATGCGCCTGCTTACAGCTGTTCGCCACCTTCGGCTTGAAGGCGTGGACCTTGCCGTTGTGGCCGACGAAGCGGACGATTGCCCGCGTCTGAGCCTTCTTGCCGCAGAGATCTTCGCTGTTGACGAGTAGGCCCTTCTTGCCACCCATCATTTCGAGTACGAACCTCGAGACGGGAGCATCCGGGACCGCTTCGAAGGTGTTGCGGATGCCTCCGTTGGGGCCGGAGTCGATTCTGCCGGCAAGCTCGACGTCGATCTGCCCGTTCAGAACCGCGACAAGGTCGGGGAGCTTGTGAGCGGAGGAACGCAGGTAGACCGGGCCTGCCAACGGCCCATCGAGGAGCGGCGTCCGGGCACTGGCGTGGCCGTAGATCGAGCCCCGCGGGCAGGCGGCGCCGTGACCCGCGCCGGCGTTGAACTGCGCCCGGGTGCAGATCGTTTTGATGTGCCCCTGTTCGAGGAACTCCGAACGTGGCAGATTGATCTGGGCGCGGGCGATGTTCGCTTCGCCCGGCCTCGCGGTCAGCACAGCACGTAGGCGTGGCTTCGCGTTGCGGCTGGTCTTGCCGAAGACCCGCAGGGCGAGCTTCGGCGCAAACGGGAGCGCCGCGCAATCGCCGACCTGAAAGCGGGAGCTCGGATGGGCGACGGCCCCGCCGGCGCCGGCGATCGTCGACACCACGCGCATCGGTTCACACGAGGTCGGGTTGACGGTGAACTTTTCACGATCGATTTCCACCCGCAGATCCCGGTACTCGATCGGAATCCCCTGCAGGATCTGCGGCAGCGGGTCCGATTTCGCGGTCACCTGCGTGGTTTCCGGGTCGACGTGGAGAGCGTTCCTGACCACGACGTTCCCGAGATCGAACGGTCCCGCCTGGGCGGGGGCCTTGACCACGAGGCTGTACGGGGCTCCGCCGAAGGGGCCGGCCAGGTAGACGGCGGTCGGGGCGTTGCCCGGCTGCGGTACGAAGAGCGGGTTCGAACCGGCGCCCGCGGCCACCGTGACCGACCCGACCCGCGCCGATGCCGGGCAGTCGCCGGTCCCCGCGCCGGCATCCGGGCAGAGCGGCACGCCGGCGAGCTTGGCGAGCATGCCCTCGGGCAGCGTCGCCTGGATCGAGCTGAGGTTCTGCTGGCCGTCGGGCCTCGTCACCCGTAGGACGAACGGTGAATAGCGGCCGCCGACAGGGTTGACGCTGCCCGCCTGAAGGCTGGGATCGAACGAGGACCCGGCCGAGCAGTTCTGGTCGATGCTGAACGTGCTGGTGCCGGCCACCGGAGCGTTGCCCGACCATGGCGTCAGCCGGTAGGAGCTCGTGTAGGTGCCGCAGCTGTCCGGGTTCACGAGCGGCGCGCGAGGCCCCTCGTTGAAATGGAGCCGTAGGTCTTCGAAGGGCAACTGCGGGTTGTCGCGGAACGTCGCCGTGATCTGACCGCTGCCGGGGTCCACTTGGACTTCCCCCGTCAGCTTGATCGAGACCCCTTCGCCTTCGAGCGCCAGCAGCAAGCTGAACGGCGGCCCGGTGATCGCCCCCGAGTCGGGAGCGCCGAGATAGACGGCTCCGGTCAACGGATTCGGCAGAGACGGCGTCCTGAGCATCGCGGTGCCGACCTTCGAAGCCGACGGGCATTCGGGGGCCTGGGCGCTCTGAGGCCCGAGCTGGGCCTGCGTGCAACCCTGGAGGCCGTCGGCGATCGCAGTGGAGAGGCGCACCCCTTTGGGCATGGTGACGACCGCGTCCTTCAAGTCTGAGGTTGCGATGCCGTTCGCGTCCGGATTTTGGGGCAGGCTCAAGTCGACGTCGTATCCCGCCGGCGATCCAGCTTGGGTGGAGCTCGGCTGAATCGTCATCCGCGGGCCGAACTGCACCTGCGCGCAGTCGGTGACCGGCGGCAGTGATGAGACTGCTTCGAGGTTGAGCGCCGGGTTCTCCCACGGCTGGACCGTCAGCTTCACCGGCAGCGGGTTCCCCGTGCACCGGGTGGGGTTCCTGATCAGCGGCACCGCGTTGGTCCCCGCCGGGTGATTGCCGTTGCCGCAGATAGGGATCGAGGTGAAGCAGACTTCGCCACGTTCGGCGTCGTGCGAGCTATCCGCCGGAGCGCCCCACAGGGTCAGCTTGGTGTTGAGCACTTCGAAGGCCGCGCCGATATTGACGACCGAGCTGCGCAGGTGATGATCGACCGGGTCCACTGAAGTGACGATTCCCGAAGCGACGACGCCGTTGGCGATGAAGGCGAAGTTAGCGGTCTGGCCTTCGTCCCGGGTCATGTTGAAGATCGGAACCTTGAATGGCACCGGCCCGCCCAGAGCTTCGACGTTCAGGGTCACTTCGGCGACCCCCACCTGCGATTCGGTCGGGCAGGTGACTACGAACGGAAACACCCCGGACGGCTGCGAGAGCTGCTCCGGCGTGCAGGTCGGGATTCCGGAAACGTATCCCGCGAGACCGACGGGCAGGTCGACGGTGACGTTACGCGGCGTCCCGCCGACCCGGCCTTCGGCATCTTTGGTGAAAGCAAAGCTCGTCGTTATGTCCGGATGGGCCCCAGCTTCGGACGTGGTCGATTCGACCTGAAAGCTGCCGGGTTCGATTTCGAACGCCGCGGCGCCTGCCGGTACCGCCGTGGCCAGAGCGACCAAGGCACCCACCAGCGCTGCCAACACACGACCGTATGCCATTACCTCACATGCCTTCCTCATCGTGACGTCCTCCGGTTGTTGCGCATACAGCGGTGAGCGCGTTTTTTGAGCACGCGCGCCCGCCGCGCCAACTTGACGCTTTTCGCCCTTCGCGCCCTGTGGGCCAGTCGCCGAGCCCGACGGGCGAGAACGCCGCACCGAGCCGCCGGACGAAGGTTGCCTGACCCGGCGAAGCCGCTCGAGCCCGGCTCGCGGAATTGACGCGCCGGGCTCGGCTGCCCCTGGCAGGCTTCTCCCGAGCACGGCGCCGCCTGCGTCGGTTCCGCGAACCCACCCTCGACATGGGCGTCATATATGTCGTTGCGTTCGTCGGTATCCGACGCGACCAACCTCGCATGGGTGAGGAAGAAGGCGTTCGAACCGTCGGCGCTCGCACCTACGAACGGCGAGCCCAAGCTGCTTTCGGTGCCCGAGGAGAGCAACCGCCGGCAGCCCCCTGGATCCGTACAGCCTTCGGTTCCCGCCGAGACCCACTCGTAGGTTTCCCCTATCGGCGATTCCGGGCCTACGGGGTTGAGTTTGCTCCCGTCTTCCGGCGAAAGGTGGTCGCGGGAGTTGAAGAACACGAAGCGACCGTCGTTGGAGATCACCTGCGGCATCGGAGTGATGCTGGACAGCGCCAAGACGCTGCCGCTGGCGGCTTCGATAGTGGGCTGGGAGGCACCTTCCGATGAGGCAGAGTCCGGGCACGATGCGCAGAGCACCTGGTTCCCCGCCACCGAGTAACGGTAGACCTGATTACGACCGGTGACACTGACGAGGCTTGGACCTTCGACCGAATTGACCACGAAATCCAGGAACTGCCCATCGGTCGTCGGGAACAGCTGCACCCGGCCGCCCGAGTTCGGGGTCACGGTCGCGATGTACGTGGTCCGGTCGGAAGCCACGTCGTAGCGGTAGAGCTTGAGGCCGAAGTCGGCTGGGGCGTCGGCCGTCAGCTGGCCGCGGCCGAGGAAATAGATAGTCGAGCCATCATCCGAGATCGCGGTGCCATATTCGCGTCCCATGAGCTGGTTGAATTCTTCAAGCCCTACATCGCCAGCCGCGGTACCGGTTTCGCCGTGGGAAACCCGCGTCAGTTGCCGGGCCTGGGTGTCGTACAGGTAGAGCTCGTTGTCGGTAAATCCTTCCGCGTCCTGGGTCAGCGCCATCTGGGTGGTGAAGAGGACGTAGCGACCGTCGGCAGACGCGCCGGCGAAGAAGGCCGGCGACTGGCTCGGAGGGGTAACTCCCGGTTCGGGGGCCGATACCTCCACGGTTTCGCTTTGGTTGACCCGCATGAACAACCGGCTGGGTTCTTCGCAGCCAGGTTCGAACGGGAGCAGCGGCCGCGGGTCCGGAGCGGTGAAGAAGATCTTGGAACCATCCGCGGAGACCGCATGGTGCAGGGCACGGTGACTGGGATCGGTCCCATAACCCAGAACCGCGCCGCAGCTGCCCAGCGTGCTGCCCGCGCTCGTGACGTTGACCTGACGCAGCGGCCCTCCGCTGTATTCGTAGAGGTCGTAGGCGCCCGGCACGGTCCCGGTCGTCGTACCGAGGAGATCATGGTCAGTCGACGGGATCACTACGGTCCCCAGATCCGCCGAACCACCTAAATCGAGAAAGGCCGACTTTTCGAATTCCTGTTCGCTTCCATTTTCGATCGGGATCTCGGTTGCCAGCTGATAAGGCCCGCCGACGGGACCGGTCAGGAACGGCTCTGCGGAGGATTCGTATCCCTTGACCCCCTGTGAGAGAACGCCGAACATCACCGACGAGAGGTTCGGGTCGAACAGCAGCTTCGGGGAGACGTTACCGTCGCCGAGCCCGGGCGGCGCGACCGAAATCGCCTGCCAACCAGTCGGGGTCGGCCTGAACACGAGAACGCTCCCAGCCCGCTGCGGCTGCGGGCCGAAACGGGGGATCGTTGAAAGGGCGAGAGCACCGCCGTCCTCGGCGGGGATGGCACTTCCGAGAATGTCCTCTCCCGCTCCCTTGTCAGCGGGCGTGACCTTCTCGAAGGCGCGGCAATCCGGCAGTCGGGCCGATGCGCCGGTGCGAAACGCTTCATTTCCGCAGGCGATCGCCGACGAGGCACCCAGACACCCCCCGGCCAGCAATGCAGTCCCAACAATCGCCATCGCGATCACCTGACTGCGGTATCGGGCCACCCTGTGTGCTCCTCCCATTTGACTCCTCCCCTTCCCTAGCGTCCCTGTACCGATCCAACCGCCGCGGCCAGGGCGAGACCCTGGCCGCGGCGGCTTGCTTCGTTACTTCCTACCACTACATAAGCAACTCGCACCTATCGTCGTCAGTCGGCCGTAAGCGTCCCCGATTTCGAGGAAACGGTCAGGCTGCCACGGACGTGCCCGGCTCCGGCTCCTCCGTTCGTGCAGTCAGCGGTACCCGATTCCGCATCGAATTCGATCGGCACCGGCGACGTATTCAGGGTCACCTTAGGCTGGCCTCGTTCAGACTTGCAGGTGTCGGTGATTCTGAAGCCACCTACCGTGCAAGTGACGGCGTAGCCGGGTTGCCCGTTCCCATCGGCTCTGATTGTGTCTCGGACGACTCCATTGACTGTGGACAGTTCCGTTTTCCACGGGAGATCGACCGCCGTAGCACTCGGCGAGCCACAGGTTCCTTCGTCCGTCGTGCATGAGCTAACGGTGACGGTGCTCGTTGTGTCGACCGCACCGGGACCGGCGGTGCCGGTCGTGGTACCCGTGCATGTAACGCTGACAGTGCTTCCAAAGAATCCGTTTGTGTCGGTAAGTGTTAATTTGCCCGATCCCGTCGTGGCTACCGCCGTGGTGATCGGTGCGCCGTTCAGTGTCCATTCATGAGCGGACGCACTGGCAACCGCCAGCCCGCTGATCAGAAACATGGCGCTGAACGCCAGGCCCCAGACCTTGATGTTTCGCATGTAACTCATATTTCTTTCTCCTGAGTGTTGAAGCAGCGGGCCTCGCCGAGTCCGATTCAGCCGACCCTGCCGCTTGGCTTCGCAACTGTCGTTGCGGTGGCGCATCCCACGCGCCACAGGAGTCACCCTGACGGGTGGGGGCCTTGGATGCAAGAACTTGCTTCCGATCTTTCCTGGTTAACCGTGACGCTGGTAGCCGATCCGAAGAAAGACTTTGATCAAATGGCCTGCAGAGCGGCGTCAGAGCGGGTACGCTGGCGGCGTCTCCCGGCTCGGTTCGGCCTGGAGTGTTGGCCGGCCCGGGGTGCCCGAGTCCGAGCAGTACCTCAGACGCTCCGGTGCCGGTTGGCTAGCTGTCCAACCAGCTTCGCCCCAGGGCGTCGTTCCTCGGCGGAGATCACCTCGACGGCTCTCTCCGGACCGATCGCCGGTGCCAGGACGAGAAAGGAGAGGATGGCGGAAAGCTTGGGAAGCTCCGCAGCTCGCCCTGTGGTCGCGTAGTGATGAAGCAGCCCCCACACCGCTCCTACCGAGGCTTCGGCAGCCAGCGCGGAAGGCCGTTCCTCGACCGGCGCGCTGTCACACAGAGAGGAGCGCAGGTTCGCCGCCAGCTCTGCCCGCCAGCGGACGGACACGTCGGCCGGCACGTAGAGCTCGAAGAACACCAGCTTGACCAGGATCGGATCTGCGGCGATCTCCCGGCAGATCTTCGCAACGGCGCGATGGATTCCACCCGGCCAGTTGTCGGCGCTGAGGTAGGCCTCCCTTGCCTTTGCCAAAACCCGCCCGATTAACATCTCGATGGCTTCGATAAAGCAGTCGGTAAGGCTGTCGAAGTGCTCCCTGAAGCGGCGCCGGGAAATCCCGGCGACGGCGCGGATCCTGGGCATCGTCAGTGCCGCGTACCCCTCTTCGGCGGCGAGCCGCGCGACCGCTGCGGCGATCATCATCCGCTCATCGCCCGGAGCCGGTTGCCCGTTCATGCGAATGAGGGTGTCGCCCTTGACCGATGGCGAGGCGGCTGCAGCCTGTGGAGAACAGACCGACCTTCTGCAAAGGTCGCCTGCGCGTTCGCTGCCCAAAGTCAGCGCCCAGGCCATCAGCTCGTCCGCCTCCTGGCGCAGACCTTGCTCCGCCTCGGCAAGAACACGAGCGCGAGCAACCCGGAGGGTCCCGGCGACGATCCCTTTGATCAGGAGCGGCGGCAGTTCGGCCTCTTCGCGTCCCTCGCTGAAGCTCTCGGCGACAAGCGCTTCGAAAAGCCCCCAGATGTGCTGCATATGCGCAAATGCAGTGGGAGAGGAGAAGCCCTCGACAAGCGCCAGTCGCGCCTCCTTGGGGTTGTCGCTGACCTCGCGGGCGAAGGCGTGGAAGCCCGCTCGTATCTTCGCCTCCGAGCCGGTCTCGCATCTGCGCGCGGCGAGGATCTCGCGCACGGCATGGCGGACGATCAGGTCGTAGGTAGAGCGAAAGCAGTCCTCTTTGTTGGAGAAGTTCTCGTAGAACGTGTGGCTGGAGACTCCAGCCGCCCTCGCGATGCCGGTGACGGTGAGTGCCTCATAGCCGCCTTCGTCCACAAGCTCGATCGTCGCGGCGTGGATACGGGCACGCTGATGTCCCGCCACTTTCGCGCTGGCATGACCGGGCCGCGGCTTCAGCTTCCGAAATCTGGCCTCGGCACCGCGATCCTCCCTCTGCGCAAGATCTCGCTTCAAATTTCTCCTTTCGACGATCACACGACCAGCCGCTGCGTGGAGGCTTCCAGGGACTGATCTACGCAATTGTACTGATCAGTACCCAAAACATGCTCCCATCATTCCCTGACCGCACGATGCGAGTGCTGCGGCGAGCTATCGAGAAGGAGCGGACTGCTCGGCGCGCCCGGCTGGATTCGAACCAGCGCGATCGTCGGATTAGAAGTCGGAGACCTCGTGCTCGCCTTTGCCGGAGCATCGCTCGCCAACACAGTGCGCTCGATGTGATCGGGCTGGGGGGCCTAAACCGCCTGTCGGGGACAGAACGCGCCCGGCTGGATTCGAACCAGCGACCGTCGGATTAGAAGTCCGATGCTCTATCCGGCTGAGCTACGGGCGCAGATGACCAAGGTTAGGGGCTGGGGAGGCTGCCGGCGTAGGATCGGCGGATGCCGAAGGTCCGGGTCGAGGAGAACGAGCTTCATTACGAGCGGGCAGGCTCTGGTGAGCCGCTGCTGATGATCCAGGGGATGAGCGGGACGCACGTCTCCTGGGGGGAGCCGTTCTTGGCTCCGCTGCGGGAGTCGTTCGACGTGATCGCCTTCGACAACCGGGGGATCGGGCTTTCGGCGCCGATCGGCGGGCCTTTCACGATCGTCGAAATGGCTGAGGACGCGGCTGGGTTGATGGACAAGCTGGGAATCGAGAGCGCGCATGTGGTCGGGATCTCGATGGGCGGGATGATCGCCCAGGACCTGGCGCTCGCCCATCCGGACCGGCTGCGGTCGCTGACGCTCGGCTGCACCTACTGCGGCGGCCCCGGCTCGCAGCTGATGCCGCAGGAGAACGTCGAAATCCTCGCCGCCGGGATGATGTCCGGCGACCGCGAGAAGGCGATCCGGGCGAGCTACGAAGTCAACCTCTCCCCCGCCTTCCGCGCCGACGAGGGCCGCTACGCCGCCTTCCACGGGATGGCCACCTCGGTCCCCGCCGCGAAACGGACGATCGAACTCCAGGCGCAGGCGATCTTCGGCCACGACACCAGCGCCCGCCTCGGGGAGATTTCAGCGCCGACGCTGATCGTCCACGGCACCGAGGACGGCGTCCTCCCCTACCCCAACGGCGAGCTGATCGCCTCGCTGATGCCCACCGCCCGCCTCGAGACCCTCGAGGATGTCGGCCACATGTTCTGGTGGGAGCAGCCCAAGCGCTCCTCCGAGCTGGTCCGCGAGCACGCGCTCGCCGCCGGCCGCGCCTAGCCCGCGTCACAAAGGAGTGCTCCCCACCTTTGTCCCGCTATGCGAGACAAAGGTGGGGAGCACTTGGACGGCTAGCCCGCTTCTTCGAATTCGCCCGGAACCGAGGGGCGCTTTTCCGGCTTGCAGGTGCTCGGGTTGAGCTTGCCGTTCACCTTGAACACGTAGTCGGGCTCGGGAGAGGCTTTTTCGCTGTCGTCGACGACCATCTTCAGCGCCGGGTCGTTCTTCACCCAGGCGTAGATCGGGAACTGGTACGGGTTCGGGGTGCCGGTGTTGTAGGGGCCGGTGTCCTGGGTGTACTGGCTCAGCACCAGGTATTCGAACTCGCCTTCGTTGATCAGCCGGCGCAGCTGCGGACAGCTGGTCGGCAGCCGGTTCGACCCGTGCGGCCCGTGCAGCCCGATGAATTCGACTTCGTTGGTGACGTCGTTGCCGTAGAAGCCGTACTGGCCGAAGATGATCTGGCTCGAGCCGAGGATCCCGATCTTCCTATGGCTCAGCTTCTGCGTGTATTCGTAGGCCTTCCAGGGGCCGCCTTCGGCGAGGAAGGGGCTCGGGTTGACGTAGTGCTGGTCGGCGTACTGGACCTGCTGCGCGCGCCCGAGCACGACCGCGAGCAGCACCACCGCCGCGGCGATTCCCGCCACCAGCGCCCGGCTCATCCCCCGCCGGCCCCGCCCCAGCGACAGGCCCGCCGGCGCCCAGACCAGCGCCAGGGTCAAGAACACCGTGCCGAAGATGTAGCTGGTGAACCAGCGCGGCGTCGTCACCACCGTGATCGCGTAGACCGCGGTCAGGAACAGCAGCGTCAGCCAGGCGCGCCGGTCCGGCGCCCGCAAGGGCCGCGCGATCGGCAGCATCACCATCGCCAAGACCAGCCCCGGCACGAGATAGCGGGTGTTGGTGAAGAAGCCGGTCGGCGACCCCTCCTGCCCGGCCGCGGTCAGCGGGGTGAAGACGTAGACGACCGCGGTCAGCAAGGAGGCGACCGCGATCACCCGCAGGATCTTGTTGCGCGAGCGCCAGGCGATGTAGACCGCGGCGGCGACGGCCATGATCAGGATCAGCGGCCAGAGCGGCCCGAAGGCGTTCTCCAGCTCGGGGAAGAACCAGCGCCGATAGATCGTCGGGTCGGTTATGTAATGCGCAACGGCGAAACGCGGGCGCGGATCGAGCGGCATCTGGTCGGGCATCGGCAGGTTGAGCGGGCCGAATTTGGTGATCGGGATCGGGTTGCCGCCGCTCTTGATCGCCGCCCGCAGGTACCAGTAGCCGCCGGTGATAAGCAGCGGCAGGCCCATCGCCCAGGTGGTCGTCCAGCGCCGGCCGCGGCCGCTGAAGAGGATGACGCCGAGCGCGATCGCCACCACCGGGACGAGGAAGGTCGTCTTCACCGAGGCCGCAAGCCCGGCGGCGATCCCCGCCAGCACCAGCGGCCCCTTGTCGAGCAGCGCCGCGTCGCGCTCGGGTGCATCCTGGACCGCCGTCCCGGCCGCGGGCGCCCGCCGCTGGTGGCCGTTGATCAGGAAGGCGACGAAGGCGAGCAGGAAGGCGAGCCCCATGATGTCGTTGCGCCCCTCCCCCGGCTGGGTTTCGATCATCACCCCGGAGTCGAGGACGATCGCCGCGGCGACCAGGGTCGCCGGGCCGACCTTGTAGGGGCGGCCGACGCAGAACGCCGCCAGCAGCGCGATCGCCAGCCAGAAGAGGTTGATCAGCGGCGAGAGCCAGTCGCTCTTGAAGATGACGATGCCTGCCGCGTGGACCAGCTCTGAGCTCTGCGGGTAGAACCAGGCCGCCAGCCGCAGCGGGTCGGTGAAGTGCAGGTGCAGCGTCGAGTGAGTCTGCGCCATCCCCGCCGCGAAGGGCATGTGGTACCAGGTGGTGTCGCCGCCGAACATGCCGAAGTCAAGGCTCGACTGCGCCGGGAAGGTCCACTCGGCGACGACGAATGAGGCCACCCCGAGGGCGATCAGCAGGGCGATCGTTTCGACCGGGGGCGCCGCCACCTCGCGGCCGCCGCCGCCCGCATTCGAGCGGCCCAGCCAGGCCGCGCCGAGGCCGACGCCGATGCACCCCAGCACCACCCAGCCGATCCGCAGCGCGCTCAGCGTGCCGAGGATCTCCAGGGTCACGACCAGCAGCGCGACCGCGATCGTCCCGTCGCCGAGCCGCGCCAGGGCGCCGGTGAATTCAGGCACGATCCAGCACCGCAGCCAGTAGCCGCCGAGGCCGAGCGCCGCGACGATCCCGATCACCGCGAGGCAGCCGACTATGTAGGAGCCGAAGGACGGGGCCAATGCCGGCGGGATGCTATTCGGCGCGTCCCCGGACCCGCGGCCCCCTCAGGCCGCGGCGGCGGGGATGCTGCAGGCGACTCCGGTCCCTTTCAGGCCGCAGTAGCCGTTCGGGACCTTGTGCAGGTACTGCTGGTGGTAATCCTCGGCGTAGTAGAAGGGCCCGGCGGGCTCGATCTCGGTGGTCACCGGCTCCTTGCCGGCGGCCCGCAGCGCCCGGTCGTAGGCGTCGCGCGCCAACTCCGCCGTCGCCTTCTGCCTGTCGTTCGCGAAGTAGATGCCGGAGCGGTACTGCGTGCCGACGTCGTTGCCCTGGCGCATCCCTTGGGTCGGGTCGTGCTCCTCGAAGAAGACCTTCAGCAGGTCGGCGTAGGAGACCTTCCGTGGGTCGAAGGCGACCAGGACCGCCTCGGCATGGCCGGTCTTCGCCGAGCAGACCTCCTCGTAGGTCGGGTTCGGCGTGGTCCCGTTCTGGTAGCCGACCGCCGTCGTATAGACGCCGTCGAGTTCCCAGAACAGCCGCTCCGCGCCCCAAAAGCAGCCGAGCGCGAAGTAGGCGACCTCGATCCCATCCGGGAAGGGCGGCTCCAGCGGCGTGCCCAGCACGGCATGCGTGCGCGGCACCCCGAAGGCCCGCTCGCTGCGCCCCGGCAGCGCTTCGTCGGAAGCGACCATCTTCGTCTTCTGCGGCTGCATCATCTCCATCAGCTTTCCAAGTCTCGTCATCCTGACCTGCTCCTTCCAGTGGCCTATGACGAGGGTACGCCAGAGAGATAACGGACCTGTGAACTGGCCGGGCGACCGAGCCACGGGGTAGCGTGAGCGCATGGGCTGTCTCGTCGTCCTGCTCGCCTTCCTCTCGCCGCGGCTGGCGCTGTTCGCGATCTTCCTCTTCTCCGACCTGCTGAGCCGCGCCTTCGACAGCTGGTTCGTCCCCTTCCTCGGCTTCTTCCTGCTGCCCTGGACGACGCTCGCCTATGCGGTGATGTGGGCGAGCTCGAACCGCGTCTACGGCTTCGAGTGGTTCATCGTCGTCCTCGCCTTCGCGATCGACATGGGCTCCTACGCGCGCGGCAGCCGCGAGCGGCGCCGAGCCTGAGCAGACTCAGGGCGCGGTTCAGTCCTGAGTCGGGTAGGCGACCCGGATGTGGCGCTTGGAGAGGATGACGAACGGCAGCTCGGAGACAGTGCCGTCGGCGAGCGAGGTCACCTTGGCGTTGGTCAGCGGCACGAACTCGAATTCGCCGCGGTTCAGCGAGTCCGAGAAGCGGCTCTGATAGCCGGCCGGCGGCAGAGTCAGGTCCCCTTCGACCACCTGGCGATCGGTTTCGAACACGGCGCGCTCGACCCGCCGCCGTGCCGTCCGCTCCGACGCCTCACCGATCTGGTTTTGAAGCACGTCCTCCATCGCTCTTTAGGAGGTTTTCGGCGAAACGGGGGGAGAACTTGAAGCCGCCGGGACATTGGACGAGGGTGAACGTCGCCGTCCTCCATCCGAATGGCCATTATTATGGCCATATGGCCAAAACCGTGACCGCAACCGCTGCCAAGGCAAACATCCTGCGCCTGCTCGATGAGGCAGCCGCCGGGGAGGAAATCGAGATCACCCGCCACGGCCGTCCCGTGGCGCGGCTGGTCCCCCCCACCGGCGCTCACTCACTCGAAGGCTTGTTCAAGGAGCGCGTGAGAACGGCGGTCGACGAGAAGACTCTTCTCAACAGCGAAGAGATGTGGGATTTCGACTAGATGAGCGCCGTCCTGCTCGATACCCATGTGGTCCACTGGTGGTCGGCAGAACCCGAGCGGATCAGCCGGCAGGCGCGACAGGCCCTGAAAGCGGCCGACGAGCTGTTGATTGCCGCCATCTCCTGGTATGAGCTCGCATGGCTCGCCGAACGCCGGCGCATCGTCCTCGATATCCCGATCCGCTCATGGCTGGGAGACCTGAGTGCCCAGGTCCGAACCGTCGGGATCACCCCCGGCATCGCAGGCAGCGCAGCGGGCCTGCCGAGCTCCTTCCCCCGCGACCCTGCGGACAGGATCATCTACGCGACCGCGATCGAGCACGGAGTAAAACTGGTGACGAAAGACCGGGCGATCGCCGACCACGACCGGCCTCGCTCGCTGGTCGTCTGGTAACGGCCGACCGACGCCCGTCGGCAGTCGCCATCCGCGGAAGTCGGGGTGCCCGGATTCGAACCGGGGACCTCCGCCACCCAAAGGCGGCGCGCTACCAGGCTGCGCCACACCCCGACTAGAGGCAAGTGTAGGTTCTGGAGGCGATGGCGGAGGTGCTTCCTTTCAAGGCGCTTCACTACGACCTCGGGACGGTCGGCTCGCTCGATGCTGTGGCGGCGCCTCCCTACGACGTGATCGACGCGCCGCAGCGTGCCGCCCTGCTGCAGCGCTCGCCTTACAACGCGGTCGCGATCGACCTGCCGAAACCGTTCGACCCGGCCGATCCCGACAGCGACCCGAGCGGCGACCCCTACGCCGAGGCGGCGGCGCGGATCGGGCAGTGGCGAGCCGACGGCGCCCTGGCCCAAGACGAGGAGCCGTCGATCTGGGCGCTGACCCAGGACTACACCGCCCCGGACGGCAACGGCTACAGCCGCAACGGCATCCTCGCCCGGGTGCGGGTCGAGGACTACGAGAGCGGCACCGTGCGCCCACACGAGCGCACCCACCCCGGGCCGCTGCTCGACCGGCTCGAGCTGACCCGCGCCAGCGGCTACAACCTCTCGCCGATCTTCTCGCTCTCCACCGAGGATGCCTGGCCGCTGGTCGCCCCCTCGCTGCCGGACCAGCCCTGGGGCGAAGCGGGCGACGAAGACGGCACCGTCAACCGGCTCTGGAAGGTCGAGGACCCTGGGGTCCACCAAGCCGTGACCGAGTGCCTGGCGAGCGCCCAGCTGCTGATCGCCGACGGCCACCACCGCTACGAGACCGCCCGCGCCTTCCGGGACGAGGTCGGCGGCGAGGGCCCGCACAACTACACGCTGATGTCGCTCACCGGCCTAGACGACCCGGGCCTCACCGTCTTCCCCACCCACCGCCTCCTCTCCGGCTTCGCTGACAACCCTGACCGCCAGCAAGCCCTCGGCAACGGCCTGCGCGAGCTCTTCGAGACCGAGGAGGTGAGCCGCGAGGAAATCGACCCGGCCGGCGAGGAGGGGGTCGGCGTCTTCGGCCTCTACGACTCCTTCCACAAGCGCGCCTTCCGCCTGCGGCTGAAAGACGTCGGCGAGGTCGACCGCCGGCTCGAGGGCAAGCCCGAGGCCTACCGCCGGCTCGACTCGGCGATCCTCGAGACCCTCGTGCTCAAGGGCCTCGCCGGGATGAGCGACCACGACATCGACGAGCGCGACGGGCTCGAATACGCGAAGAGCGTGCCGACGGCGCTGGCGATGGTCGACGAGGGCGACTACGACGTCGCCTTCATCCAGCGGGGCGTGCCGGTCGAGCAGGTGAAGGCGATCTGCAATACCGACACGGTGATGCCCCCGAAGTCGACCTTCTTCTTCCCCAAGGTGATGACCGGCTTCGCCTTCAACCCGGTGCGCTGACGATGAAGATCTACACCAAGAAAGGCGACGACGGGACCACCTCGCTCTGGTACGGCGGCCGCGTCCCCAAGCACCACGGCCGCACCGACGCCTATGGCACCCTCGACGAGGCCTGCTCGCAGCTCGGCATCGCCCGCGCCCTCTGCGGCGCCGAGCAGGAGGAGCTGGCGCGGGACATCCTCCGCCTGCAGGACGACATCTTCATCGCCGGGGCCGAGCTGGCGACGGCCCCGCAAGCCTCTGACCGGCTCGAGGACGGCATCAGCCGCACCACCGAGAAGATGGTCGCCGAGCTCGAGCGGCTGATCGACCGCTACATGAGCGAGGTCGAGCTGCCGCCGCAGTTCGTGATCCCGGGCGGCAACCAGCTCTCGGCGCAGCTCGACGTCGCCCGCACCGTGGTTCGCCGCGCCGAGCGCCGGATCTCCGAACTGAACGAAGCCGGCGAGATCGGCTCGGAGACCGTGATCCACTTCGTCAACCGCGCCTCCGACCTCGTCTACGCGATGGCCCGCTACGCCGACGTCGACGACCCCGCCCTGTTCGAGGGCCGGCGCCGGAGCTGAAGCTTGCGGATCGTCGCCCGCCGCCGCCAGGGCTTTGCCCATGACGTCGAGGTCGACGGGCACGAGGTGCGCGTCGACGAGCCTCCGGAGGCGGGAGGGGCCGGAACCGGGCCGCGGCCGACGACGCTGCTCGGCGCCGGCCTCGCCGGCTGCATCGCGATCACCGTCGAGATGTACGCCGAGCGCAAAGGCTGGGACGTCGGAGAGGTGGAGGTCGACGTCGAGATGTCCTACGAGGGCCCGGTACCGACGAGCTTCCAGGTCGGGCTGAAGCTGCCGGGCCACCTCGACCCCGAGCAGAAACGGCGGCTGCTGGTGATCGCCACCAAATGCCCCGTCCACAAGGTCCTCTCCGGCGAGGCGCACGTCAACGTGGTCGAGCGCCTGGAGAGCGCCTGATGGACCTCGGCCTTGCCGGCCGCAGCTGCGTCGTCACCGGGGCCAGCAGCGGCATCGGCCGCGAGACCGCGCTGCATTTGTGCTCCGAGGGGGCGAACGTCGTCCTGGTTGCGCGCGGCGAAGAGCGTCTCGCCACGGTGACGGAGGAAGCGCAGCGGGCGGCGGATCCGGCCGGCGGCGCGGCCGCATCGCTCGTCCTCGACGTCACCGCCGAGGACGCGGGCGAACGGATGCTGGCTGCCGCCGCGACCCACTTCGGCGCCCTCGACGTCCTCGTCAACAATGCCGGCGCTGCCAAGTGGCGCGACCTCGACGACGTCCCCGACGAGGACTGGCGCGCCCAGTACGAGCTCAGCGTGATGGCGCCGCTGCGGGCGATGCGGGCAGCGATCCCGCCGATGGCCGAGCGCGGCTGGGGCCGCGTCGTCAACGTCTGCTCGACCGCCGGCAAGCGCCCCTCGGCGGCGATGGCCGAGTACTCGGTCGCCAAGGCCGCCGAGCTCTCGCTTTCTCGCCTGTTCGCCGACCGCTACGCGAGGACCGGCGTCCTCGTCAACGCCGTCGCCCCCGGCCCGGTCGAAGCCGAGATGTGGATGGAGGAGGGCGGCCTGCTCGACCAGTCCGTGGAGATGTCGGGCGCCGAGAGCCGCGAGGAGGCGCTGGCCGAAGCCGGCTCCAAGCGCCCGATCGGCCGCCTCGCCCAAGCCGAGGAGATCGCCGCGACGATCGTCTTCCTCTGCTCCGACCGCGCCTCCTACGTGGCCGGAGCGGCCTGGAGCGTGGACGGCGGCACCGTCCAAGTGATCATCTGATCCGGTGGACGGCCGACGGGACGAAAACGATCTACATAGGCCCCTTTTCGTCCCGTCGGCGTTAGGGGAGTTGCTGCTCGCGCCGGAGGAGGCGGCGCGGATGGCGGGGCGGCGCGGTACGCAGGCGGCGGTGTTGCTCGCGCTGTACGGGTGGCCGGACGATCCCGGGCTGATCTTCACCGAGCGGCGGGCGGATCTGCGCCGGCACGCGGGCGAGATCTCGTTCCCCGGTGGGCGACAGGACCCGGAGGACGCCGATCTGGCGACGACGGCGCTGCGCGAGGCGCAGGAGGAGATCGCCCTCAACCCCGCCGCGGTCGAGCTGAGGGGAGCGCTGGCGCCGGTCTCGACCTTCGTCACCGGCTACCGCGTCCACCCCTTCGTCGGCACCGTCCCCAACCCGGGCGAGCTCCACCTGCGGCCGAACCCGGCCGAGGTCGAGACCGTCCTCACCTTCTCGCTGGAGCTGCTGCGCGAGGGCTACGAGATGCGCCGCCTGGTCCGCCGCGGCGTCCCCGTCCACACGCCCACCTACGAGGTCGAAGGCCACCTGATCTGGGGGGCGACCGCACGCATCCTCGGCGATCTACTAGACCGGGTCTAAGGCGGCGTAACCAAGCAGTTCAAGGACGCAGGGAGCGTGGCGTGCCCTGCACGCGAGCGACCGAGGACGCCGAAATGCGCCGGCTACGGCGTCTTAGACGGTTCCGGGACGATCCGGATGTACGGCTTCGGCGACTCCCAGCCCTCGGGCCAGAGCTCTTTCGCCTCGTCCTCTTTGACCGAGCCGGAGATGATCACGTCGTCGCCCTTGTTCCACTGCGCCGGGGTGGCGACCTTGTGGTTGGCGGTCAGCTGCAGCGAGTCGATCACCCGCAGGACCTCGTCGAAGTTGCGGCCGGCGGTCATCGGATAGACGAGGATGAGTTTGATCTTCTTATCGGGGCCGATCACGAAGACGTTGCGCACCGTCTGGTTGTCCATCGGGGTGCGGTCGGAGGCATCGCCGTCAACGTCAGCCGGCAGCATGCCCCAGGCCTTGGAGATCGCCAAACTCGGGTCGCTGATGATCGGGTACTCGGGCTTGGCGCCTTGGGTCTCCTCGATGTCCTTGGCCCAGTCCTCGTGTTTGTCGAGGGAATCGACCGAGAGGCCGATGATTTTCACGCCCCGGCTCTCGAAGTCCGGCTCGATCCGGGCCATGTAGCCGAGCTCGGTCGTGCAGACCGGGGTGAAGTCTTTCGGGTGGGAGAACAAGACAGCCCACGAGCCGTCGATCCAGTCGTGGAAGTTGATCCGCCCCTGCGTAGTGTCAGCCTGGAAGTTTGGTGCTTCGTCACCGAGCTGTAGAGCCATTTGTCCTGCTCCTCTCGCGCTTCTTCTAATTACCTGAATCCTTATCGGAGTTTAGCTCTTTAGGTTTGCCGGCCAGGAGAGCCTTCACTTCGTCCGCGAGTCTGTCTCCGGCCCCCTCCTGGATGGCCTGCGACAGGCTCGGCGCGAGCGTGCGGACGGGGATGCGCCAGGTGCGGCTTGCTGCCCGCACGACCTCCGTACCTTCCTCGGTTCCCTCGTAGAGCACTCCCCGAACCGGCGTTTCGACCAGGTGTTCCATCAGCCGCTCGAGGCGCGGGCCATGGATCGCCGCCAGCCCCTCCTTGCTGCCGGCGGCGCCGCCGAGCAGCAGAACGAGGATGGCGACGTCGCCCACCAGCTCGAGGATCGTCCCCGGCCGGTCGGGGTCGGCAAGCACCGCCTCGATCCCCGCCGCCTCGATCGCCGCCAGCCCCTCCTCGCGGCGGCTGGTCCCGCGCACCGCCCAGCCCTCGGCCAGGAGCCTCTCCCCCAGCTCGCGGCCGCGGCAGCCGCAGCCGACGATGAGTGCCCTTGCCACGCCGGGCACCCTAAGAGGGATCGAACGGCCCGCGGCCGCGCATCCGCACCCGTTCGTCCTCGGCAACCCCGCGGTGGAGCTCCTCCTTGGTCATCTCGGGGGCGCCGCGCCGGCGGCGCATTTCGTTCTGCGCCTCCATCATCTGGCGAACGTCGTCGATCTCGTTCTGCGCCTCGACCTCGGGTGAGCGGGTCGGGTACCAGTCGACCAGGCTCGCGGAGCTGCCCGGGTAGAAGTGCCCGACGACGAGCAGGACGCCAACCATGAAAATGACAATGCCCACGGTCCCCAGCAGGTAGAACACTCCCAGAAGGATACGGTTCGCAACCATGCCCGAGGCCTACGTCGTCGAGACCCTCCGCACCCCGATGGGCGCCTACCGCGGCGCCCTCTCCGGCGAGCGGCCTGACGACCTCGCCTCCCATGTGATCCGCAATGCCGTCGAGCGCAGCGGCGTCGACCCCGAGCGGATCACCGACGTCTACCTTGGGGCCGCCAACCAGTCCGGCGAGGACAACCGCGACGTCGCCCGGATGGCGGCGCTGCTCGCCGGCCTACCCCAGAGCGTCCCCGGCGCCACCGTCAACCGCCTCTGCGCCTCCGGCCTCGAGGCGGTCAACGGCGCCGCCCGGGCGATCAAGTGCGGGGAGGGCGACTTCTACCTGGCGGGCGGGGTCGAGTCGATGAGCCGCGCCCCCTGGGTGATCGAGAAGCCGGAACGAGGGCTCCCGCGCGGGCCACAGACGATGCACGACACGACGCTCGGCTGGCGGATGATCAACCCGCGGATGGCCGAGCTCGGCGTCTCCACCGAGTCGATGGGCGAGACCGGCGAGAACGTCGCCGAGCGCTACGGGATCAGCCGCGAGGACCAGGACGCATTTGCGCTGCGCAGCCACCGGCGCGCAGTCGCCGCCCGCGAGGACGGTCGCTTCGACGAGGAGATCGTCGCGGTGCAGGCGCGCCGGGGACGGGAGACGGTGACGGTCGATGCCGACGAGGGCCCGCGCGCCGACACCTCGCTGGAGAAGCTGGCGAAGCTCCGCCCCGCCTTCCGCGAGGGCGGCACGGTGACCGCGGGTAACGCCTCCAGCCTCAACGACGGCGCCGCCTGCCTGCTGCTCGCCTCCGAGAAAGGCGCCGAAGAGCTCGGTGCCGAGCCGCTGGCCCGCGTCGTCACCACCGGCGTCGCCGGGGTCGACCCGGCGCTGATGGGCGTCGGGCCGCTGAAGGCGATCCCGAATGCGCTCGCCAACGCCGGCCTCGCGCTCGAGCAGATCGACCTGATCGAGCTGAACGAGGCCTTCGCCTCGCAGGTCCTCGCCTGCGCCCGCGAGCTCGGGATCGACGAGGAGCGGCTCAACGTCAACGGCGGCGCGATCGCCCTCGGCCACCCGCTCGGCTGCTCCGGCGCCCGCCTCGCCGGCACGCTGGTCCGCGAGCTTCGCCGGCGCGGCGGCAGGTACGGGATCGCAACCCTCTGCGTCGGCGTCGGCCAGGGCCTCGCCACCGTCTTCGAAGCCGTCTAGACATCCAGCGGATCGACCTGACCGCTCAGGATCAATAGGCTTCAGGGGTGACGGTAAGAGGAGAACTCCGCGGCCGCGCCCTCCTGATCGCGCTCGCCTGCATCGCGATCGCAGCGCTGGCGCTTCCCGCCGCGGCGGCGGCCGAACCGACCGCCCAGGCCTCGATCGTCGGCGGCCGCGCCGGCTCGATCGCCGAATTCCCCTTCCTCTCCTTCATCGAAGCGCGGGAAGGCGAACACGGCTTCGCCTGCACCGGGACGGTAGTTGCACCGCGGGTCGTCCTCACCGCCGCGCACTGCGTCGAGAGCCTCGATCACGGCGGCCTCACCCCGGCCAAGGACTACGCGCTGGCGACCGGCGTCACCAGCCCCGCGGAAGCAAATGCCCCGAACATCTTCCGCGTCGTCGAAGCGCACGCCTTCCCCGGCTTCGACCCGGGCACCCTCCATGGCGACGCCGGCATCCTCATCCTCGACCGCCCGACCACGGCGCCCGTCCTCTCGCTGGCCGGCGCCGGCGACGCCGCTCTCTATGCGGGCGGCACGAGCGTCCAGCTCGCCGGCTGGGGGCTGACCCACGCCAACGCCAAGGAAGAGCCGAGCGGCCTGCGCACCACCTCGATGGTCGTGCAGTCGGCCTCGAGCTGCAAGGCGAAGACCCACGGCTACTACAGCCCCTTCTCCCCCGCTGCGCAGATGTGCACGCTCGACGTCCCGGGCGGGAAGAGCGGCGGTTGCTTCGGCGACAGCGGCGGCCCGACGATCGGCCTGCGCCCCGACGGGACCGCGGTGGAGCTTGGGATCATCAGCACCGGCGGCGAAGCCTGCAGCACCAAGCGCCCGAACGTGATGACCCGCGTCGACCTCGTCTCGACCTGGGTCGCGGAATGGATCGCAGCGACCGAAGCGGGCGGGGCGCGACCGACCCTCGCCCCGGGCACGCCGCTCCCGCAGATGAGCAAGGAAGCGGCGGAGATCTTCGCCCTCAGCTCCCTGCGCGACCAGTTCGGCAAGCGCTTCGAACGCGCCCGACGGATCGCCGGCGACTGCCGGCGCGCCGGCCGCGCGCGCTTCAAGTGTGAAATCGCCTGGATCGCGGGCCGCTTCGTCTACGGCGGCACCGTCTCCCCGTTCTACGAGCGCCGCGACGACGCCGCGGTCTGGGACAGCCACTTCAAGATCCGCTGGGGCGTCCTCAAGTGCCTGCAGGGGAACGGCCGCCACTGCGCGATCCAGAGCAAGAGCGGCTAAACGACCGCGATCGGCAACAGGTAGCCTCGCGGCTGTGAGCGAGGGCTTCGCAGAGCTGGCCAGCGTCGACGGCCGGATCACGCCGACCGCCGAGGCGACGATCGGCCTCAAGGACGACGGGCTCTACCGCGGCGATGGCGCCTTCGAGGTGATCCGCCTCTACGCCGGCAAGCCGTTCGCGCTGGTCGACCACCTCGACCGGCTGGGACGGTCGGCAAGGGCGATCGCGCTCGAGTTCGACCGTCCGGCCCTCGAGGGCGAGATCGCGACGCTGCTCGCCGAGGCGGGCCCGGTCGAAGGCCAGATGCGGCTGATCGTCACCCGGGGCGGCCGCCGGATCGCCGCCACCGAGCCGATCCCGCCCCATCCCGAGGCGGTCAGGCTCGTCACCGTCACCTACTGCCCGACGGTGATCCTCAACGGGGTCAAGTCGCTCTCCTACGCCGCGAACATGCAGGCGACCCGGATCGCCAAAGGCAAGGGCGCTGACGAGGCGGTGCTGATCCGGCCCGACGGTACCGTGCTCGAGCCGCCCACCTCCTCGATCTTCTGGGTCTCGCCTGAGGGCGGGCTTCGGACCCCGGCGCTGACCGACGGCGTCTTGGAGTCGATCACCCGCGACCGGATGATCAAGGCCCTGGACGTGGAGGAGGGCAGCTGGCAGCTCGACGAGCTGGCCGCGGCGAGCGAGGCCTTCCTCGCCTCGACCACGCGGGAGATCCAGCCGGTCGCCGCGGTCGACGGCCGCAGCTTCGACGCCGCCCCCGGCCCATGCACCCGCGAGGCGCAGGACGCCTTCGCGGAGACGCTGGGTAGAGAGCTACGCGAGCTTTGATGCCGAGACGAGGGAGGGACGGGGACCGATGGACTTCCAGCTGAGCGACGAGCAGAAGCTGATTCGCGAGACCGCGCGCGAGTTCGCCGAGCGCGAGATCCTGCCGAACGTCAAAGAGAACGATCGCGTCGGGCGCTTCGACCGCGAGCTGGCGCGCAAGCTCGGCGAGGTCGGCTTCCTCGGCGCCCCGATCGCCGAAGAGCACGGCGGCCGCGGCCTCGACTACATCGGCTACGGCCTGATCGCCGAGGAGATCGGCCGCGCCGACTCCTCCGCCCGCACCGTCGTCTCGGTCTGCACCTCGCTGGTCGGCGGCCCGATCGAGAAGTGGGGCACCGAGGAGCAGAAGCAGAAGTGGCTGCCGCGGCTCTGCTCCGGCGAGGGTCTCGGCTGCTTCGGGCTGACCGAGCCCGACACCGGCTCCGACGCCGCCAACCTTCGCACCCGCGCGACGAAGACCGAGAACGGCTGGTCGATCAGCGGCCAGAAGATGTGGATCAGCCTCGGCAATGTCTCCGACTTCGCCCTGATCTTCGCCCAGACCGACCCGGAGCAGAAGCACCGCGGCCTCGCCTGCTTCATCGTCCCGACCGACAGCGAAGGCTTCACCACCCAGGAGATCCACGGCAAGCTCGGCCTGCGCGCCTCCGACACCGCCGAAATCTCCCTCGACGAGGTCGAGGTCGGCGACGACGCGATGCTCGGCGAGGTCGGCGACGGCTTCAAAGTGGCGATGAGCGCGCTCGAAAACGGCCGCTACAGCGTCGCCGCCGGCTGCGTCGGCATCTGCGAAGGCTGCGTCCAGAGCTCGATCGAGTACGCGAAGGAACGCAAGCAGTTCGGGGTCCCGCTGGCGCGCTTCCAGCTGGTCCAGGAGATGATCACCGAAATGATCCTCCGCCGCGACGCCGGCCGGATGCTGGTCCTGCGTGCCGGCCTCCTGAAGGACGAAAAGAAGCCGAACGCGACCGAGACCTCGGTGGCGAAGCTCTACGCGACCGAGGCGGCGGTCGAATGCGCGAACCTGGCGATCCAGGTCCACGGCGGCTCCGGCTATGTCGACGACTACCCCGTCGAGCGCTACCTGCGCGACGCCCGCGTCACCACGCTGTATGAGGGCACCTCGCAGATCCAGAAGCTGATCATCGGCCGCGCCGCCACGGGCGAGAACGCGATGACGCCCCTCGTCGGGGG
>Ga0207702_10000204_pt1 | contig 70128 bp, 51 predicted proteins | sample KBSCornC62_FD_184302 | JGI IMG/M metagenome (GOLD analysis project Ga0207702, IMG submission 184302) | Corn rhizosphere microbial communities from Kellogg Biological Station, Michigan, USA - KBS Corn C6-2 (SPAdes) (version 2) | ecosystem: Host-associated > Plants > Roots > Rhizosphere > Soil ...
GGTCGGTGCGTCGTTGCCGGTGGAAGGCGAACTGCCGTCGCTGGCCGGCGCAACGAAATGGTTCAACAGCGCGCCGCTGACGCCCGAAGCGCTGCGCGGCAAGGTCGTGCTGGTCGACTTCTGGACCTATTCATGCATCAACTGCATCCGCTCGCTGCCATACGTCAATGCATGGGCGCAGAAGTATCGCGATCACGGACTGGTGGTGATCGGCGTGCATGCGCCGGAATTCGCGTTCGAGAAAGATCCGGCCAACGTCGCCAAGGCGATCAAGGATTTCAACATCGGCTACCCGGTGGCGATGGACAACGACTACGCCATCTGGAAAGGCTTCAACAACGAATACTGGCCGGCGCATTACTTCATCGATGCGCGCGGACAGATTCGCGCGCATCATTTCGGCGAGGGCGACTACACCGGCAGCGAAGATGTGATTCGCCGCTTGCTGAGCGACGCCGGCTACAAGGATCTGCCCGGCGGCTACGTGCAACCCGGCGCATCCGGCGCCGAAGCCGCCGGCTCCGGCGACATGCGCCGTTCACCGGAAACCTATGTGGGTTATGCACGCAGCGAAGGTTTCGCGAGCGGTCAGATCGCGCACGACGATAGCTGGAATTACCACGCGCCCGACGCACTCGTCGCCAATCAATGGGCGTTGGATGGAACGTGGACGGTAAACGCCCAGCACGCCACGCTCCACAAATCCAATGGCCGCATCGTCTACCGCTTCCGCGGCCGCGATCTTCACCTGGTGCTTGGTCCCAGCGAAGACGGCAAGCCCGTGCGCTTCCGCGTCACGCTCGACGGCAAGCCGCCCGGTGACGATCACGGCACGGATATCGATGCCGACGGCAATGGCACCGTCAACGGACAACGTTTGTACCAATTGGTGCGCCAGGCGCATGGCACCGGCGAGCGCGTTTTCGAAATCACCTTTCTTGAACCGAACGTGCGCGCGTACGCGTTCACGTTCGGCTGAGCGAAACAGGCAACGGGAGCACGATATGGCGTCCACTTACGACGACAAAGGCATAGATCGCCGGCGATTTCTGCTCGCCCTGGTGGGCGGTGGCGCAGTGGCGGCCGTGGGCGGCTCGGCGATGGTGCGCCTATTCGGCGGCAAAGGGAGCAGTGCGATGGCAGCCACGCCCGCGGCGGCCACTCGCGCTGAAACCGTGCTGCTTGAATGCTTCGCCGACGATGATGGCCATCATCTCGGCCCCTGCGATGTGCGCAAGCTGGTACTGACAGATGCGCAGTGGCACGAACGTCTTTCCGACACCGCGTTCAACGTGATGCGCCGTGCAGGCACCGAAATGGCATTCAGCGGTCCGCATGAAAGGCCGCGAAGCAAGGGCCTGTATCGCTGCGCCGGTTGTGACACCGCATTGTTCGATGCCGCCACGCAATTCGATTCGGGCACGGGCTGGCCGAGCTTCTGGCAGCCGATCGCCAAGCCGAACGTGATCGAGAGTCGCGATACCGCCTACGGTATGGTGCGTATCGCCGTGAGTTGCGCTGGCTGCGATAGCCATCTGGGTCATGTGTTTGACGATGGCCCGCCGCCGACCGGCTTGCGCTATTGCATGAATTCGGTGGCGCTGAAGTTTGTGGCGTATCGAGTGAGTTGAGGCTGGCCAATATGCGGCCGTAGATATCGTTAGCGCGGCGTAACCCAACGTACCCAACGAACACCGCCTCGGAGACGTTGGGTTACGCTACGCCTAACCCAACCTACGGTGCTACGGTGCCGCGCGGTACGGTTCTAGCAACGCCGCGTCATCAAATAATCCTGCCGGCAGCAGATAGCGCGGGTCGCGCCCCGCCGCGAGCAACTCGCGAATGCGTGTCGCCGACACTTCCAGCGGCGTGACGGCAAGTTCGATCACCTTCCCTGCCGGCAGCGCGCGAATCACACCAGGGTCATCCGTGCGCCGCGCAGCCACCGCGCGTTCCAGTTCCACCGGAACGCACGCTTCGATGCCGGGGCGGTTGATCACGCCAAGATGCGTGACATCGAACAACTGGCGCCAGCGATGCCAACTGCGCAGGCCGGCAAACGCATCTGCGCCGAGCAGCAGCACCAGCGGCCGTTCACCGTATTCGCGGCGCAATTCTTCCAGCGTGTCGATGGTGTAGGAGGGGCCGCTGCGTCCGAGCTCGCGCGTATCCAGCGCCAGCCGCGATTGCCCGCGCAAGGCTGCGCGCAGCATGTCCACGCGTTGCGTGGCACTGGCGGTGGGCGGCGAGCGGTGCGGTGGCACGTTGGCGGGCATCAAGCGCACTTCGGCATCGAGCAGTTCGGATGCTTCCCAGGCGACGCTGAGATGGCCGATATGGATCGGGTCGAAGGTGCCGCCGAAGAGGGCCAACGGAGATGCGGACATGCTCATACCAACGCCTGCGACGCCCGTGGTTCGGCCATCGCCGCAATCAGGCGCTGCGCTTCCAGCCATGCATCGCCGGCTTCGCGACCTTTGGCGATGCGATCGATCTTCGCTGCGCGCGCCAGGCATTGCATCCAATGTTCACGCGGCGCGCGACGCAGCGCCTTGCGGAAAAGCTGTTCGCGCGCAGGCCACAGGCGCTCGGCGCGCGCCTGCGCACCGAAATCCTGCGCATTGGCCAGGCGCAGTGCGAGCTGCAACTGATTGACCAGCCAGCCCATCAGCGCAATCAGTTCATCACCTTCCGCACGCAGGCCGTCGAGAATGCGCAGCGCGCGTGCGCCATCGCCACCGAGCGCGGCGTCGGTGAGTTTGAAGGCATCGTAACGGGCGCTGTCGGCAACAAGATTCTCCATCTCCGCCGCATCGATCTTGCCCTGTCCGTGCAGCACGGCGAGCTTGTCGATTTCCTGCGCGGCGGCAAGCAGGTTGCCTTCCACGCGCTCGGCGAGCAGCGCGGCCGCATCATGCGTGGCGTCCAGCCCACGCGAAGCGAGGCGCGCGCCGATCCACGCTTCCCATTCGTTCGGACGCGGCGCATTGAAGACAACCAGACAACCGGCAGCGTCGACGTGCTTGGTCCATGCGCCTTCGTGTTTGCTGCTCCATTCCACTGCGGTGATCAGCAGCGTCACGTCCGGCGGCGGGTTGGAGCAGAATTCCACGATAGCCTTGGCGCCTTCGACGCCGGGGCGGCCGGTAGGCAGGCGCAGATCCAGCAGCCGGCGCGTTGCAAACAGCGACATGCCTGCAGCGGCACGGGCCAGTTCATCCCAGTCGAAATGCGCGCCGACGTCCAGCACCTGGCGTTCGCTATAACCGAGCTTGCGTGCCTGCGCACGCAGTGCGTCGGCCGCTTCCAGCACCAGCAATTCTTCGCCCGCCAACAAGTAGACGGGCCGAAGGCTATCCGCGGCCAGCGCCTTCTGCCACTGGGCGTGGTTGAGCGGCATAGGTCAGCGCTGCCTCAGTTGCCGGTTGGCGTGGGCATGTATTGCGGCGGTTGCTGCGTGGTGCTCGCGGTCGCCGGCATGGGGCCGACGGCCTTGGCGGCAGCCGTCGTGCCGTGCTGGGCCACCGCCTGCAAGCGGAACAGCACTGCCTGGATGGCGTCGTCGATCAGGCTGCCCTGGATCTGTTCCATCTGCGATTGCGTGCCCACCGGCTGGCTGGCGTCGTAACTGAATTCACGCTGCAGATCGATCGCCTGCTCCGGCACGATGACTTTGCCGTCCGGATCGGCGGCGGTGAACACCACATGGAAGCGCACGGCGAATTCGGTCACCTGCGCGGCACCGTTGATGGTGAGCGATTGCACGGTGAAGTTCTGCGCCGGCACGTGCAGTTCGGCGATGCCGGGGCCGGGTGTGTCTTCCAGCGTAACGTTGGACGCAAGCAGCGCGCGCGCCAGCTTGCGCTGGAAATCGCCGCCGCCGCCCACCGTGAGATGCACGCGTTGCATGCCCTCAGGCATGGCCGCGCTTCCGCGCAAATGGAAACCGCATGCGGCAATCAGCAGCACAGGAAATAGCAGAACCAATTTCAGGGCGTATTTCATGAAATTACCTGATTGGGCTCCCTCTCCCCCATCTTTAATTAATAACGGGGGAGAGGGTTGGGGTGAGGGGCTGAGCTTGCCATGAAGGTGGTCGTGAATCATCACTTGAATGTCGAGGAAGGGAAACAAGCTCCTTCGCAAGATTCTCCCCTCACTCCGGCTCTCTCCCCGGAGGGGAGAGGGAGCGAAGGTCATCCTGCGACGATGTTGACGATCTTGCCGGGCACCACGATCACCTTGCGCACGGTCTGCCCTTCCAGGAAGGCTGCCACATTGGGTTGCGCGCGCGCCAGCGCCTCGGCTTCTTCTTTCGAGGCGTTGGCGGCGAGCTCAATGGTAGCGCGCAGCTTGCCGTTGACTTGAACTGCCAGGGTCAGCGTGTCGCGCACCAGTGCGTCCGGGTCCACTTTCGGCCACGGCTGGTCGTCCAGTACGGCCTGCGAATGGCCCAGCGCCTGCCACAGCGCATGACTGACGTGCGGCACCACCGGGTTGAGCAGCAGCACCATGGTTTCCAGCGCTTCATGGCGCACGGCGCGGCCCTGTTCGCTCTGGTCGGTGAACTTGCCGAGCGCGTTGAGCAGTTCCATCAGCGCGGCGATGGCGGTGTTGAAGGCGTGGCGGCGGCCGAAGTCGTCACTGACCTTCTGGATGGTTTCGTGCAGCTGGCGGCGCAGCGCCTTCTGGCCGGCATCGAGCCTGGACGGATCGATTTCCGGATGATCCGGCTGGCCGACGTGCGTGAGCACTTCGCGCCAGAAGCGGCGCAGGAAGCGCGCCATGCCTTCCACGCCGGCCTCGTTCCATTCCAGCGACTGCTCTGGCGGCGCCGCGAACATGGAGAACAGGCGCACCGTGTCGGCGCCGAATTTCTCCACCATCGCCTGCGGATCGACGCCGTTGTTCTTGGACTTGGACATCTTCTCGATGCCGCCGATGTGTACTGGCTGGCCATCGGCCTTGAGCAGCGCACCGATTACGTGCGCCTTGGCGTCGCGCTGGATTTCCACGTCGGCGGGATTAATCCAATCCTTCGAACCGTCGGCGTTTTCGCGGTAGAACGTCTCGGCGATCACCATGCCCTGGCATAGCAGGTTGGTGGCCGGCTCATCGGAATGCACAAGGCCCGCATCACGCATCAGCTTGTGATAGAAGCGGAAATACAACAGATGCAGAATCGCGTGCTCGATGCCGCCGATGTACTGATCCACCGGCAGCCAGTAGTTGGCGCGTTCGTCCACCAGGCCGTTCGCGCCGGGGCTGGTGTAGCGCGCGTAGTACCAGCTCGATTCCATGAACGTATCGAAGGTATCGGTTTCGCGCTCGGCCGCGCCGCCGCATTGCGGGCAAGTAGTCTTGCGCCACTCTGGATCGGCCTTGATCGGCGATTGCACGCCGGAGAAGGCAACGTCTTCGGGCAGCACCACCGGCAATTGATCTTCCGGCACCGGCAGCGCGCCGCACTTGGCGCAATAGATCACCGGAATCGGGCAGCCCCAATAACGCTGGCGGCTTACGCCCCAGTCGCGCAGGCGCCAGTTGACGCGGCGATGGCCCTTGCCGGCGGCTTCCAGCTTGGCAGCGATGAAGTCGAAGGCGTCGTGGTAGTTCTTGCCGTCCATCTCACCGGAATTGATCACAAACATGTCGGCGCGCGACTTGTCCGAGTACCACTCCTTCCAGCGCTGCGGGTCGTAGCCGGTTTCTTCGGCGCTTACCGCGATCACCTGCTTGATCGGCAAGTTGTACTTGTGCGCGAATTCGAAATCGCGTTCGTCATGGCCGGGCACCGCCATCACTGCGCCGGTGCCGTAGCCCATCAGCACGAAGTTGGCCACCCACACCGGCACTTTCTCGCCGCTGATCGGATGGATCGCAAACAGGCCGGTGGCCATGCCGCGTTTTTCCTGCGTTTCCAGTTCGGCTTCGGACACGCCGCCGTGACGCAGTTCCTCCAGGAATGCAGCCAGTTGCGGATGGCTCGCGGCAGCCTTCTGCGCCAGCGGATGCTCGCCCGCGATCGAGACGAAAGTGACGCCCATCAAGGTATCGGGGCGCGTGGTGAACACGGTCAGCGGTTCGACCTCGCCTTCCACCGCGAAGTGGATGTCCACGCCTTCGCTGCGGCCGATCCAGTTGCGCTGCATGGTCTTCACCGCATCCGGCCAGCTGGGCAGTGTGTCCAGGCCGTCGAGCAGTTCCTGCGCGTAGTCGGTGATCTTCAGGAACCACTGCGGAATCTCGCGCTTTTCCACCAGCGCGCCGGAGCGCCAGCCGCGGCCGTCGATCACCTGCTCGTTGGCCAGCACGGTCTGGTCGACCGGGTCCCAGTTCACCACGGCGTTCTTGCGATAGGCCATGCCTTTCTGCATCAGCCGGGTGAACATCAGCTGTTCCCAGCGGTAGTAATCCGGCCGGCAGGTGGCGAATTCACGCGACCAGTCGATGCCGTAGCCCAGCGACTTGAGCTGTTCGCGCATGTGGTCGATGTTCTTGTACGTCCACTTGGCCGGCGCGGTGTTGTTCTTGATCGCCGCGTTTTCCGCCGGCAGGCCGAACGCATCCCAGCCCATCGGCTGCAGCACGTTCTTGCCGGTCATGCGCTGGTAGCGGCTGATCACGTCGCCGATCGTGTAGTTGCGCACGTGGCCCATGTGCAGCGCGCCGGAGGGATACGGCAGCATCGCCAGGCAGTAGAACTTCGGGCGGGAGGGATCCTCCTTCACCTCGTACGCGCGCTGCGCGTTCCAATACTGCTGCGCGGCGGATTCCACCGCCTGCGGGTTGTAGTCGTTGGAAGAACCCTGGTCGTGATTGTCCTGCATGATCCGGCGCCGTGATGCGTTTTCGGTAGCGCGGGCGTCCGTCGCCGTGCGCTGCGTGGGACCCGGCAGACTAGCAGAAATGAGGGGTTTCATCGCCCTCTCGTAGGGGCCTACGGGAAATCACGGCAGGTTGGGTTAGCGCAGCGCAACCCAACGTCTTCGAAGCGTCATCGTTGGCTTACATGGGGAGCCGGGGAAAATCAGGGAACCGGACAAGCCGGCACGCTGCCCGCCGCCATCGCCGGCGCCACACTGGCGATCCGCTCGGCCAGGGTGGACAGCGCGCGCTGGTGGCCAGCGACCAGGTCGCCATAACCCTGCCCCACGCTTTCGCTGACATGGCTGCTGCAGGTGATCGCGGCCTGGCTGCGCAGTTCGCGCACCGTCCAGGTGGCATCGATCTGCGCGTAGTTGCCGGGCGAGGAATCGAAGCGGCGCAGGTCGACCTTGATGCGCAGCACGGGCTTGCCGTTGGCCGGCACGCCACCGCTGATGTCCTGCGCGTGGGTGCGTTGCGTGAGATCCACGGACAGCGCGCCGCGCACCTCGTCGCCCAGCGGCGCAACCCAGCGCTCGCCATTGAGCAGGGTCACGGCCTGCCCGCCCTGGCGCACCACCAGTTGCGGCACGTCGTTCTGTGCGGGGATGCCGACTGGCAGCAATTCGAACTGGAAGGGCGCCGGCGATGCCGCGCTTTCGGTCGGCACGCTATCGGATGCCGGAACCAGCGTGTAGTAATGCATGGGCGCCGAGGCACATGCCGCCAACATCGCCGCGCAGCATGCCGCCACCAGGTATCGCATACGAATCATGGCTTGCTCCCTTGCTGCGGCTGGGCGGTGGACGGCGATCCATTGCTCACCGGCGGCGCATCCTTGGCGCGTCCGCGGATCAGCGAGCTGGGCTGCGTATTCAAATAATCGGTAAGCACGCGCAGCGAACGCGCCATGCGTTGCAACTCCTGCATGGTGCTGTTGAGGTTCTGCTGCAGCGGCGAATCGGCCGACAACGCGATGTTGGCCGTGCCGAGCGTCTGGTTGGCGCCCTTGAGCGTGTTCTTGAACGCGGGCAGCACATCGCCATTGAGCTGCTTGATGGTGGTATCCAGGTCCGCCAGCGTGTGATTGAGGTTGTTGCCGATCGCGTCGAACGGAATCTTGTCCAGCTTGTCGACGATCTGCGCCATCTGCTCCTGCAGCTTGTCGAAGCTGCCGGGGATGGTCGGGATTTCCAGCGGACGCGCGTTCGGGTCGTACTCGGTCAGCTTCGGCGCGTTCGGCACGATATCCAGCGAGATGTAGAGCTGCCCAGTGAGCAGATTGCCCACCTTCGCTTGCGCGCGCAGGCCCTGCGCGACCATCGTGGTAACGATCTGCGACATGTCGTTGTCGCCATGCGACTTGGCGATGGCCTGCAGCTTGGAGTGCGCGCGGCCCAGCCGTTCGGGATAGATCAACGCGCCCACGTAGATCGGGAATTTGTTGGTCTTCTCGTCGTAATCCATGCGGATGGAGACGACGCGGCCGAAGTTGATGCCACGGAATTCCACCGGCGAATCCACCGTCAGGCCACGCACCGGCTGGTCGAAGCGCATGCGGATGTAGCTAGGCTCGCCGTCCGGCGGCGCCATCGCGTTGGCTTGCGTATCGAACAGGGTGAAGGTGGTGTTCTCGGGAACCGGCTTTTCGCTTGGATGCGGCCCGGGGGCATCGTTGAACGCCACGCCGCCGGCCAATACGGTGGCCAGCGATTGCGTATTGAGCTTCAAGCCATCGGCGCTTATCGATACGTCGACGCCGCTGGCGTTCCAGAAGCGTGACTCGGTGCTGACGAAGCGATCGTAAGGGCTGTCCACGAAAATCTGCATGGTGACGCCCTTGCCATCTTCATCGAGCTTGTAGGACGCCACGCGGCCCACCTGGATGCGCCGGAAATAGATCGGTGACCCGATATCCAGCGAACCCAGGTCGCTGGAATGCAAGATATAGCTCTTGCCGCGCGAGTCATGCAGCACGGACGGCGGATTCTCCAGGCCGACGAAATCGGTTTGCGGCTGCGAGGACTTGCCCACATCCACGCCAATGAACGAACCCGACAACAGCGTATCGATGCCCGACACGCCACCCAGGCCGATGCGCGGGCGCACCACCCAGAAGCGCGAATCGGACACGGCGATGCCGGCCGCACTCTTGTCCAGGTCCACCTTCACGATCACCTTGGTGTGATCCTGGCTCAGGCGAATATTGGTGACCTTGCCGATCACCACGTCCTTGTACTTCACCACCGTCTTGCCCGATTCCAGGCCCTGCGCGGTCTGAAAGCTGATGTTGATGGCCGGCCCCTGCTGCCGCCACGCATTGATCACCAGCGACAGGCCGACCAGCGCCGCCACCGCCGGCACCAGCCAGATCCATGCGGCGTTCACGCGCTTGCGCCGCACGACCGGCTCGGGCAGGCCGCCGCCCACGCTGGGTGGTTGGTTGTGGTCAGTCATCTTCGTCCTTGCAATCCCATATCAGGCGGGGGTCGAAACTCTGCGAAGCCAGCATGGTAAGTATCACGGTCAGGCCGAAATACACCACCCCCGGCAACGGTTCCACCTGGCTGAAGAAGCCGAATTGCACCAAGGCGGTGAGCAGCGCCACCACGAACACATCCAGCATCGACCAATAGCCGATGAATTCCACCAGCCGATACAACATGGCGCGTTGCCGGCGCGCCCAACTGGTACCGCGATGCGCACTCAGGAGCAGCGTGCTCATCACCAGGAATTTCAACATCGGCACCACGATGCTGGCGGTGAACACGATCACGGCCAGATCCGGCGAACCCTTCACCCATAGCTCGACCACGCCGCTCAGAATGGTGTTGTCGTCCACATCGCCCAGGCTGACCGTGCGCATGATCGGCAGCACGTTGGCGGGAATGTAGAAAATGAAGGCGGCGATCAACAGCGCCCAGGTGCGCGCGGCGCTGTAAGGCTTGCGTCGATGCAGCGAACTGCCGCAACGTGGACAGGCCGCATGGTCCACTTGCGTGTCGCGACAGATCTGGCCGCAGACGTGGCAGCCGATCAATCCCAGTTCGTGCGCGCGTTGCAAAGCGGCCATTACGTGAAGAGCCTGAATATGGTCTCGGCGTAGCCCGCGTTGCCACGGTGTGTTCGCCAGGTGGTAGTGCGTGGCGCAGCGCTTGCCTGGCTGGCAAGCCAAGCCGCGCGCTGCCGCATGGTGGACGCACCGTGGCAACCCTCCGGGCCGGAGCTGTTGGCTCGCCGGGCTGCGTCCTCGCTCAGTTGTGTATCGACATACACGCCTTCGTTCCTCCTTGCCCGACAAGCCAACAGCTCCGGCGCGGGCCACGCCGAGACCGTATTCAGGCTCAACTCTCCTGCGGAATCTTGTCCCACAACTGGCGCAGGTCGATGCCGGAAAACACCGTGATCAACAAGGCCAGCGCGGCATACGCATATACACCCGCATCCGGCGTCACATCGAAATACATATGCGCCTTCACGATCGACACCAGCACGCCCAGCACGAACACTTCACTCATCGTCCACGGCGCGATGTAGTGCAGCACCACCATCAATGGCACGAAGCCGGGCGCGCGTTTTCCCTGCCGGCCGAAGACCAGCAGCCAGCCCAGAATGCCCATCTTGCACAGCGGAAAGAAAAACAGCGTGGCCGCCGCGAGCACCGACACCACCTGCGAGTGCTCCTTCCACATCATGATGATGATGCCCCACAGCGTGGCGTGAATCTGCTCGCCGTTGAGGCCCAGCGTGATGATCGGCCACACGTTCGCCTGCACGAACACCACCATCACCGTCACCACCAGCGCCAGCATCGTATCCAGCCCGATGCGCTGGTGGCGTTCCAGCACCGCGTTGCAACGCGTGCAACGGGCTACCTCGCCCCGTGCGAGCGATCGGCGGCGGTGCACGGTATCGCAGTGTTCGCAGATCAGCAGTGTCGCCGACATCGCCTTCTGCGCTTGCTCCGTGCTGGCCGGGGGTATGCTCATGCCGGGGATTCTCGCAAATCCTTAAGCATCCTGCGCGCACTTGATATGCTGCGCGGCGCCCCGATGTGCGTGGGGTTCATCCATCTGGAGCCTACCGTGAACGCCGCTGCTTCTGTGCACACATTCGATGTCAACCAAGACAACTTCGAAGCCGAGGTGCTGCAAGCTTCGCTCAAGACTCCGGTGCTGGTGGATTTCTGGGCCGAATGGTGCGGCCCGTGCAAATCGCTTGGCCCGATGCTGGAAAAGCTCGCCGCTGAATACAACGGCGCATTCCGCCTGGGCAAGGTGGATGTGGACAAGAATCAGGAGCTGGCCGGCATCTTCGGCATCCGCAGCATTCCTACCGTCATCATGGTGAAAGACGGCGAGATCCTGGACGGCTTCGCCGGCGCCCTGCCCGAAGGCCAGTTGCGTCAATTCCTCTCCCGCCACGTGCAGCCGCTGGAAGGAGAAATCGAAGCGGAGCCCGAAGAGGCGCCGATCGAATCGCCCGAGCAGGCGATCAATCGCCTGCAACAGGACATCGCCGCCAATCCCGACCGCCCCGAACTCAAGCTCGACCTGGCCATCGCGCTGGCACAAGCCGGCCACGCCGCCGCCGCGGAAACCGAACTCAACGCCCTGCCCGCCAACCTCGCCACCGATTCGCGCGCCGTACGCCTGCGCAGTCAGCTCGACCTGGTCCATTCGCTCGAAGGCACGCCGCCGATGGAAGTGCTGCAGCAACGCGTCCACGCCAATCCGCAGGATTGGGAGGCCCACGATTTGCTCGGTGTGCGCCTGCTGCTTGGCAACGATCCGGCTACTGGACTGGAACACTGGTTGCTGATGCTGGAGAAAGCGCGCGACTGGAACGACGGCCAGGCCAAGAAGCGGCTGCTGGCTGCGTTCAACACGTTGGACGATGCGGAGCTGGTGGGCCGCTATCGCAGGCGGATGGCCTCGCTGCTGTTCTAGTCATCCATACGCAAAAGTATGGCAAGCTGAAAGCTTCCTCATCGGAGCTTTTTATGCGTGCCTCCACCTTCCGTCGCCTGCTGAACCTGTGGCCGCCATTCCTGTTCAACAGCATTCGCGTGTTGAGCCTGGATGACGACTACACCGAGGCGCGCGTGGTGTTGCGCTTGCGTCCATGGAATCGCAATTACGTGCGCACGCAATTCGGCGGCAATTTGTTTGCGATGGCCGATCCGTTCTGGATGCTGCTGATCCTGCATCACCTGGGCAAGGATCACTTCGTGTGGGACAAGGCGGGCACGATCGATTTCGTCGCGCCAGGGCGCGAGGATGTGTACGCGCATTTCAAGCTTGAACGCGACATGCTGGACGAACTGCGCGCCGCCGCCGCGACCGGCGAAAAGGTGTTGCGCTGGTTCGACGTGCCGATCAAGACGGCCGCGGGCGAAGTGGTGGCGGTGGTGCGCAAGCAGTTGTATGTGCGGTTGAAGCCCAGGCATCGATAGCCACTTTGCCCAGGCTGGCGCGACCAGGGCCAACTGCAACTTTTCGACGCATTGCAAAATTTCCATTCGCACTGTTGCCGCAGGATGCGCTCTCGTTTTTGTCATCGCCATTAGCGCAATGCAGCATGATGTCGTGTGTGCTTTGCATTTCCAGACGCACCCATACCTGCGACCTATATCTCTACGTCGAGCTTGCCAGACGCACGTCGCTGCGATAATGATAGCGCTAACATTTCGGGGATATGGTCCAAGCTTATGAGCACGCCTTTCATTGGAAAACGCGAATACTTTCCCGGCATCGGCCGCATTCCATTCGAAGGCCGCGATTCGGACAACCCGCTCGCGTTCAAGCATTACGATGCAGGCAAGTGCATCGGCGACAGGACCATGGCCGAGCATCTGCGCTTCGCCGTGTGCTACTGGCACAGCTTCTGCAACGCCGGCCATGATCCGTTCGGCCCCGGAACGCGCAACTATCCGTGGGACGCAGGCAGTACGCCGCTCGGGCGTGCCGAAGCCAAACTCGATGCCGCGTTCGAGTTCTTCACCAAGCTGGGGGTGCCCTACTACTGCTTTCACGATATCGATCTTGCCCCGGATGCCGACGACATCGGCGAGTACGAGAAGAATCTCAAACACTTGGTCGCGCTGGCCAAACAACGTCAGCAGACAACGGGCGTCAAACTGCTGTGGGGCACGGCGAACCTGTTCAGCCATCCGCGCTACATGAATGGCGCGGCGACCAATCCCGATTTCGCGGTAATCGCGCGCGCGGCGGTGCAGATCAAGGCCGCGTTGGAGGCGACGGTGGAACTGGGCGGCGAAAACTACGTGTTCTGGGGCGGACGCGAAGGCTACGCATCGCTGCACAACACGCAGATGAAACGCGAGCTGGATCACTTCGCGCGCTTCCTCACCATGGCGCGTGATTACGGCCGCAGCATCGGCTTCAAGGGCAACTTCCTGATCGAGCCCAAGCCGATGGAGCCGATGAAACACCAATACGACTTCGATTCCGCCACCGTCGCGGGCTTTCTGCAGAAGCATGGCCTGGAGAAGGATTTCAAACTCAACATCGAGGCCAACCACACCACGCTTTCAGGGCACACGTTCGAGCACGATCTGCAGGTGGCGTCCGATCATGGCTTGCTCGGCAGCATCGACGCCAACCGCGGCAACGCGCAGAACGGTTGGGATACCGATCAGTTTCCGACCGATCTGTACGACACCGTCGGCGCCATGATGGTCGTGCTGCGCCAAGGCGGGCTTGCTCCTGGCGGGCTCAATTTCGATGCGAAGGTACGCCGCGAGTCCACCGATGCAGACGATTTGTTCCTTGCACATATCGGCGGCATGGATGCGTTTGCGCGCGGCTTGGAAGTCGCCCATGCACTGCTGACACGCTCACCATGGGAAACCTGGCGCGCCGAACGCTATGACAGCTTCGACCGCGACGCGGGCAAGGAATTCGAACAGGGCACGCTGAGCCTCGCCGATTTGCGCGAACTGGCCATCAAGCAAGGCGAACCGGTCAAGCGCAGCGGCAAGCAAGAACGCTACGAGAACCTGCTCAATCAGTACCTGATGCGCTGACATGCGCGAACGGCTGTTCCTACGACGAATCGATGCGGACCTAGGATTTTCTGCCGGCCGCAGCGCGCAACGGCGCGACCGAGTCGCGCAGTACCAACTGGTGCGCGACCACCTGGTGCACTACCACGCGCGGCTCGCTTTCCTTGCGCCGAATGGTGCGCAGCAGGATGTCGATGGCCGCGTCCGCCATCGCCAGAATCGGCTGGCGGATCGTGGTGAGCTCGGGCCACACCGTGGTGGCAGCCGAACTGTCGTCGAAGCCCACGATGGACAGATCGCGCGGCACATCGATGCCGCGCCGATGCGCCACCGACACCGCCGCGGCGCCCATGTCATCGTTGCCGGCAAAGATGGCGGTGGGCGGTTTGCGCAAGGCGAGCAGCTCTTCCACCACCGGCAGCGCGGAACGGTAGGTGAAGTAACCTTGCCGGACCAGCGCCGCATCCAGCGGAATGCCCGCTTCCTTCAAGGCGGCCTGATAACCTTCGAAACGACGCGCGCTGGCGGTCTGGCTGGGGTTGCCCTTGATGCAGGCGATGCGCGTGTGTCCCATCTTGATCAAGTACTCGGTGATTTCCTTGCCGGCCAGAAAATCGTCGATGCGCACGCCGGAAATGTCGGGGTTGAAGCGTCCGGAGGCGATCGCCACCACATGCACGCCGGCCTTGACCAGTTCGTCGATCACCGTTTTCGATTCGCACAGCGGTGGCGGCAGGATCACGCCAGCCACTTTGCGCGCCAGCGCACGCGCCGCCTTGCGCTCCGCTCCTGCGCCAAGCTCGTCCCAGTCGGCGATCACCAGTTGCGCCGCCGAGCGCGCCGCGCCATGCAAGGTCCCCATCAGCAGTTCGCGCAAATAGGCGCCGCTGGGATCGGTGTAGATCAATGCGATGCGCGCATCTTGCGCAGCCGCCAGCGAGCTGGCTGCCGCGTTGGGAACGTACCCGAGCTTGTTCACGGCTTCCATCACCCGCTCGCGGGTCGTATCGCGCACTTTGCTGTGGCCGTTGACGACACGCGACACCGTCATCGGCGACACCTTGGCGAGCGCGGCCACCTCGTCGATGGTGACGGCGCCACCTTTGCGGCGCACCGATCTCTTGCTTGTCCTGTTCAATGTCGTTTCCTTTCACGCGAATCGGCCATGATCAAGAACGCAAACGTGGCCCGAGCTGAAAAACGGATATGAGCGCATTTTTGCATATGTTAGCGTTACCAGTAGCATCGGGCGATGGGCGCCGCACGCACCGGTTTTCCCAAGCCATCACCATCGTGGCGCTGCTGCTCGCCACTGTAGTGTGCATGGCGCGGGCCCGCGCCGAAGACGGCCACGAACTGTGGCTGCGCTATCACCCCCTTGCTGCCGAGCAGGTCAAACTTTATCGGGGTCACGCGTCGCAACTTATCGCCGGCGCCGCCACGCCTACGCGCGCCGCCGCCCGGGAAGAATTGCTGCGCGGCTTGCATGGCTTGCTGGGCGCGGCGCCGCCGCTGTCGGATACGGTGACGAGCGATGGCGCGGTCATCGTCGGTACGCCGACGTCATCGCCGCTCATCGCGCAGCTAGGGCTGGACACTTCCAAGCTTGGCAAGGAAGGCTACGCCATCCGCAGTATCACGCTGCATGGGCATCCTGCCACCGCGATCGTCGGCAACGACGACATCGGCGTGCTGTATGGCAGCTTTCATTTCCTGCGGCTGTTGCAAACCGAACAATCGATCGATCACCTGGACATCACTGAAGCGCCTCGCATCAAGCTGCGGGTGCTCGATCATTGGGACAATCTCAACGGCAGCGTCGAGCGCGGTTACGCCGGTGCATCGATCTGGGATTGGTGGAAACTGCCGGACTGGACGTCACCACGCTATACGGACTACGCACGCGCCAATGCTTCGATCGGCATCAACGGCGTGGTGCTCAACAACGTCAATGCCGATGCCTTGATCCTTACGCCGGCATATTTGAAGAAAGTAGCGGCACTGGCCGACGTATTTCGCCCTTATGGCATCCATGTCTATCTCAGCGTGCGTTTCAGCGCACCGATCGAAATAGGTGGCTTGAAGACAGCCGACCCGCTCGATCCGGGCGTGCGACGCTGGTGGCGCGAGAAGACTGACGAGATCTACAAGCTCGTTCCCGATTTCGGTGGCTTCCTGGTCAAGGCCAATTCCGAAGGTCAGCCCGGCCCGCAAGATTACGGCCGCACCCATGCGGATGGCGCCAATCTGTTCGCCGATGCGCTTGCGCCGCATGGCGGCGTGGTGATGTGGCGCGCGTTCGTGTATTCGCAAGACGGCGCGCAAGACCGCGCCAAACAGGCGTACAGCGAATTCAAGCCGCTTGACGGCCGTTTCCGCGCCAACGTGGTGTTGCAGGTGAAGAACGGCCCCATCGATTTCCAGCCACGGGAACCGTTCAGCCCCCTGTTCGGCGCGATGCCGCACACGCCGTTGATGATGGAGTTCCAGATCACCAAGGAATACCTGGGCTTTGCCACGCACCTGGTTTACCTCGGCCCGCTGTATGAGGAAGTGCTGTCTGCCGACACGATGGCAAAGGGCGGCGGTTCCACGGTGGCAAAAGTAATCGACGGCGCGCTGGACGCACATGCGCTGACCGGCATGGCCGGCGTCGCCAACGTCGGCACCGATCGCGATTGGTGCGGCTCCGATTTCAACCAGGCCAACTGGTACGTGTTCGGGCGTCTCGCGTGGAACCCAACGCTTTCCACGCGCGCCATTGCCGAGACATGGGTAAGGATGACATTCAGCAACGACGAAGCCTTCGTCAAACCCGTCGTCGACATGATGATGGGTTCGCGCGAAGCGGCCGTCGATTACATGACACCGCTTGGCCTGGCCCATTTGATGGCGCCTGGCCATCACTACGGCCCTGCCCCCTGGGATACGAGCCTGGCGCGTGCCGATTGGCGTCCGCCGTATTACCACCGTGCGGATCGCCAAGGCATCGGTTTCGATCGCACGCGTACCGGCAGCGATGCCGTTGATCAATATGCGCCGCCGGTCGCGGCCGAATTCAACGACGTCGCGAAAACCCCTGAAACCTTGCTGCTGTGGTTCCACCACGTGCCCTGGGATTACCGCATGCGCTCCGGGCATACGCTGTGGTACGAGCTGGTGGCGCACTACACCCACGGCGTGGACGAAGTGAAACAGATGCGCGCCACCTGGCGCGGCCTTGACGGTTACGTCGACGCCGACCGCTATCGAAAAACCGCCAGCTTCCTCGCCATCCAGGAACGCGAAGCGCAGTGGTGGCGCGACGCCTGCATCGCCTATTTCCAGCAGGTGTCGGGCCTGCCGCTGCCATCCGGCTTCGCGCCGCCGCCGCATCCGCTGGCGTACTACGAATCGCTTTCGTTCCACGACGTGCCGGGACAGTCCGCATGGTAAGCATCTTGCAAATCAAACTTCGCCGCGTCGCTGCCGCGCTGCTCGCACTATCAAGCGCCGGTGCAGTGCAGGCGGCGAGCGAACATGGGTCGCTGTTGAATCCCCTGTTCCAGGATCACGCCGTGATACAGCGCGATCGCGCCAATCCGGTATGGGGACATGCGCAGCCGGGCCAGGGCGTGAAGATCGCTTTTGCCGATCAGCATATCGACACGCATGCCGACGCCAATGGGCGCTGGCAAGCATCGCTGCCGCCGCTGCCTGCGGGCGGCCCATACACGCTCACCGTCACGGCGGGCAATGGCGACAGTCAAACCGTCCGTGACGTACTCGTTGGCGACGTGTGGTTATGTTCGGGCCAGTCCAACATGGTGTTGCAGGTGAAGCGTGCGCTGGATGCGCGTGCGGAAGTGCAGGATGCCTCCAATGATCGCATCCGCATGCTGACGGTGGATAACGTCAGCAGCGATACGCCGATGGAAAACATTCCTGCGTCCGATCATTGGTTGAAGACCAGCCCGGACACCGTGGCAGAGTTCTCCGCCACTTGCTATTTCTTCGCGCGCGAGCTGCAGAAGGACGTACCGGTGCCGATGGGTCTGATCGTCGCTGCCTGGGGCGGCTCGCGCATCGAGCCCTGGATGAGCGAGCAAGCGCTGCGCAAGGTCGGCGGTTATGACGTTTCGCTGGATCTGCTCGATCTCTACCGCAAGGATCCCTCGCACGCCGGCGAACGGTGGAATCATCTGTGGCAGGCATGGTGGCGTTCCCGTCCCGGCATCGCGAAGAACGACGAGCCATGGAATCCCGCCAACACCGGCGAGACCGGCTGGCTCGACGCACCGATCGACAAAGGCGCATGGCAACACTGGGGCAAACCGGAACTCGCCAACTTCACCGGCATGCTGTGGTATCGCACCATCGTTACCTTGACCAAGGCGCAAGCGGCACAGCACGCCGTACTCAACCTTACTGCCAACGAAATCGACCAGACCTGGGTGAACGGGCATTGGGTCGGCACCGGCTATGGCGGCGGCACCGTGCGTAGCTACGCAATACCGCCGGGCATGTTGCATGAAGGCAGTAATGTGATTGCCGTGAATGTGCTCAATACCTATCGCGATGGCGGCATCTACGGGCCCACATCGCAGCGTGCATTGCGCCTGGCCGATGGTTCCAACGTGCCGCTGGGTTCATGGCAATACAAAGTGGTTCCGCTGGCCTATGGCTCGCCACCGAACGTGCCGTGGCAGTCGACGTCGGGCTTGACCACGCTCTACAACGGCATGATCGCGCCATTGGGACGCTACGGTTTCCGCGGCGAGCTTTGGTATCAGGGCGAGTCGAATACCGGCGACGCAGGCCGCTACCGCAAACTGCTGGAAGCATGGCGTACCGATGAACGCGAACGCTTCGGCGTCACCTTGCCGGTGCTGATCGCGCAATTGTCGAGCTATGGCCCGTCGCCGACGCATCCGAGCGAAAGCGGCTGGGCCGATGTACGTGAAGCGCAGCGATTGGCGGCGGCGGAAGATCCGCATTCCGGACTCGCCGTTTCCGTCGATATCGGCGAACGCTATGACATCCATCCGGCCAACAAGCAGGAACTGGGGCGTCGACTTGCGCGTGCTGCACGCCACGTCATTTATGGCGAAGCGTTGCCGCCATCCGGCCCGACGCCCGTGTCGGCACAACAAAGCGGTGACATCGTGACGCTCGACTTCAACGACGTCACTGGACATCTCGTCACTTACAGCGCCGATCACCCGATCGGTTTCGAACTGTGCGGCGACAAGCCGGGCTCGTGTTACTACGCCTTGGCCGACATCCATGACAACCAGGTAGCGCTGCATACACGTCCGTCCGCGGATAGCGCCACGCGCGTGCGCTACTGCTGGGCCGACAGCCCGATCTGCACCCTCTACGACCAGGCAGGCCTGCCGGCCGGCCCCTTCCAGTTGACCATCACACCCACGCACTCTCATCCGTGAATATCGCCATGAGCACCTCTGCTTCTGAAACTAGCCCACACGGCTCCACTCGCGATCGCGAGATCGTCGATGCCCGCGTGATCGTCACCTGTCCCGGACGCAACTTCGTTACGCTGAAGATCGAAACACGCTCGGGCATCACCGGCCTGGGCGATGCGACGCTCAACGGGCGCGAGCTTGCGGTAGCGTCGTATCTGCAAGATCACGTGGTACCGAATCTGGTCGGCCGCGATGCCGGCCGCATCGAAGACATCTGGCAATTCCTCTATCGCGGCGCCTATTGGCGGCGCGGCCCAGTCACCATGACCGCCATCGCCGCGGTGGACGTAGCGCTGTGGGACATCCTGGGCAAGCTTGCCGGCCTGCCGATCTATCAGTTGCTCGGCGGACGCTCACGCGAAGGTGCGCTGGTGTACGGCCACGCCAACGGGCGCGACATCGCCGAGGCGAGCGACGCCGTGGGCCGCTTCGTCGAACAGGGCTTTCTCGCGGTACGCGCCCAATGCGGCGTGCCCGGCGTGAAAAAGGCTTACGGCATTTCCAGCGGCAAGGCCTACGAACCGGCGGAAAGCGAACTGCCGCTCGAAACGGTTTGGTCGACACCCAAGTATCTTCAGATCGTGCCGCAATTGTTCGAACGCCTGCGCGCTGACCACGGCAACGATGTCCACCTGCTGCATGACGTACATCATCGCCTTACGCCAATCGAAGCGGCGCGGCTCGCCCACAGCGTGGAGCCTTACCATCTGTTCTGGCTGGAAGACGCCACGCCGGCGGAAAACCAGAAATCGTTCGAGCTCATACGGCAACACTCCACCACACCGCTGGCGGTGGGCGAAGTGTTCAATTCGATCTGGGATTGCAAGCACCTGATCGAAAACCAGCTGATCGATTACATCCGCACCACGCTTGTACATGGCGGCGGCATTACCCACATGCGCCGCCTGGCTGATTTCGCAGCGCTGCATCAGGTGCGCACCGGCTTCCACGGCGCTACGGATTTGTCGCCGGTATGCATGGGCGCCGCACTGCACTTCGACACGTGGGTGCCGAACTTCGGCATCCAGGAGTACATGTTTCACACCGACGAAACCAACGAGGTGTTCCCGCACGATTACGTGTTCCGCGATGGCCGACTGCATTGCGGCGAGGCACCCGGGCATGGCGTGGACATCGATGAAAAGCTGGCGGCGCGGCTTCCCTATTCGCCGAAGCAGTTGCCGGTTGCCAGGCTCGAGGATGGGACGATGTGGGATTGGTAACCCATGTTACGGAATGGGTGCTCACGTCCATGCCTTTTCAAAGTGAATCGTCATTCCGGCGAAGGCCGGAATGACCACGGGCAAGGCAATAATTTATCGACGCATGAAACATGTCGAAAAAGGTTTCTCATGAGCAAGTCACGCCTCAATATCATTATTGCCGCCCTCCTGTTGATCACCACGTCGGCGTCGGCGCAAACGGATGCCTACAAAAATCCAAAGCTGAGCTTCGAACAACGCGCCGCTGACCTTGTCTCGCGCATGACCCTCGAAGAAAAAGTCTCCCAAATGCAGAACGTCGCGCCGGCCATTCCGCGCCTTGGCGTTCCCGCCTATGACTGGTGGAACGAAGGCCTGCATGGCGTAGCGCGCGCTGGCCAGGCCACGGTCTTTCCGCAAGCCATCGGCCTGGCGGCAACGTTCGATACAGAGTTGATGCATCAGGTCGCCACGGCCATCAGCGACGAAGCGCGCGCCAAGTACAACGACTTCGAGCGGCGCGGCATGCATGGGCGTTATGAAGGGCTTACGTTCTGGTCGCCCAATATCAATATCTTTCGCGATCCGCGCTGGGGCCGTGGGCAGGAAACGTATGGCGAAGACCCGTTCCTGACTTCGCGCATGGGTGTGGCCTTCGTGCAAGGCATGCAGGGCGACGATCCGATGTACCGCAAGCTCGACGCCACCGCCAAGCACTACGCCGTGCACAGCGGCCCGGAATCGGAACGCCATCGCTTCGACGTGCATCCCAGCGAGCGCGATCTCTACGAAACCTATCTGCCGGCCTTCCGCGCCTTGGTGCAGGAAGCCAAAGTGGATGCAGTGATGGGTGCCTACAACCGCGTGAATGGTGAGTCGGCGTCCGCCAGCCCGCGCCTGTTGCAGGACGTTCTGCGCAAGCAGTGGGGTTTCGACGGCTACACCGTATCCGATTGCGATGCGGTGGAAGACATCTATCAACATCACCAGATCGTGCAGACCGCCGAACAGGCCGCCGCTTTGGCGGTGAAGAACGGCATGGATCTCAATTGCGGCACGACCTACGCCGCACTCACGCAGGCTGTGCACGATGGCCTTATCCCGGAAAGCGATATCGACCATGCGTTGAAGAAACTGATGCTGGCGCGCTTCCGCCTCGGCATGTTCGATCCGCCCGACCGCGTGCCATGGTCGCGCCTGCCCTACTCGGTCAATCAGTCTCCGCAACACGATGCACTGGCGCGTCGCGCGGCAAATGAATCGATCGTGCTGCTGAAAAACGATGGCGTGCTGCCGTTGTCGGCGAACGTGCAGCGCATCGCGGTGATCGGCCCGACGGCCGACGACATCGCGCCGCTGTTGGGCAACTACCACGGTACGCCGAAGGCACCGGTGACGATCCTGCAAGGCATTCGCCAGGCCGCACCGCACGCCGAAGTAACGTACGCGCGTGGTGCGGAACTGGTCGAGGGCCTCCACAATTCCCTGCCGGCCAATCGCGAGAAAGCGCTGGAGGCAGCGCGAAATACCGACGTCATCATCTTCGTCGGCGGCCTAACCGCCGATCTGGAAGGCGAGGAAATGAAGGTCAGCTATCCCGGTTTTGCCGGCGGCGATCGTACCGATCTGCGTTTGCCGGCTACGCAAGAGACCTTGCTGGAAGCCTTGCAAGCCACCGGCAAGCCCGTGGTGCTGGTGTTCACCACCGGTTCGGCGCTCGCCATCGATTGGGCCAAACAGCATGTTCCGGCCATTCTCGTTGCCTGGTACCCCGGGCAACGCGGCGGCACGGCGGTGGCCGATGCGTTGTTCGGCCATGCCGATCCTGCCGGCCGCCTGCCGGTCACCTTCTACAAAGCCGACGAAAAGCTGCCAGCGTTCGACGATTACCGCATGGAAGGCCGCACCTATCGCTACTTCAAAGGGGAGCCGCTTTATCCGTTCGGCTACGGTTTGTCATACACGCGCTTCGCGTATTCCGATCTCCAGCTCGATCGCACCAAGCTGAGCGCCAGCGACCACATGAAGATCACGCTGAAGGTGAAGAACACGGGCGAGCGTGCCGGCGACGAAGTGGTGCAACTCTACCTTCAACCGCTGCATGCGTCGCATGCGCGCGTCAACAAGGAACTGCGCGGCTTCCGACGGCTGCATCTGCAAGCGGGTGAAGAACAGACTGTCGCCTTCGATGTGTCGCCGGCAACGGACTTGACGTATTACGACGACGTGCATCACGCCTATGCCGTCGATACGGGCAGCTATCGGTTGCAGGTTGGAGCATCCAGCGCGGATATTCGCCTGGCGAAAGATTTCGTGGTCGAGCAGTGACGAGCATGGGCATGCATGCACAACCCGGTACCGACGGATGTCGCATCGTTTTCTTCGGCGAACTGCTGATGCGACTATCGCCGCCGCCAAACGAGCTACCGCTGCAATCACCGTGCTTCAACGTGCACTTCGGCGGCGCGGAGGCGAACGTTGCCGCATCGCTGGCGATCCTCGGTCATCGCAGCGTGATGGTCAGCGCGCTACCGGACAATATGCTGGGCCGCGCCTGCGCGGGCGAATTGCGCAAGCATGGCGTGGACACGGACAGCGTCCGTCATGCGGAAGGACGCATGGGCGTGTACTACCTTGCGCCAGGCGCCATGCATCGTCCTTCGGAAGTGCTGTACGACCGCGCGGATTCCGTCTTCGCCCGCACACCGGCGGATGCCTATGACTGGCCGCGCCTGCTGGCCGGCGCGCAGTGGCTGCATCTGTCGGGCATCAATCTCGCGCTCGGCGAAACCACGGCGAATGCCGCACTGGCCGCGGTGCGTGCGGCGCGCGATGCGGGCGTGCCGATCTCGCTCGATTGCAACTACCGCAGCAAGCTGTGGGGAGCGCGCGCTGCGCAAGCGCCTGCCCTGCTGCGCGAGATCGTCAGCGAAGCCGACCTGCTTTTCGGCAACGACCGCGACATCGCATTGATGCTCGGCATAGCGTGTACGCAGGCCGATGCCGGTGATCGTTTTCGCGCAGCGGCCGATGCCTCCTTCGAGGCATGGCCGCGTCTGCGCCGCATCGCGGCCACCGAGCGCCTGCACCGGAACGTGGACGACCAGGACATATTCGGGCTGATGGCCACGCGCGATCGCACGCTGACTACGACTACGCACACGCTCGCCCATGTTGTCGACCGCATCGGCGGCGGCGATGCATTCGCTGCCGGACTACTGCACGGCATGTTCCGTGGCATGTCGGACGAAGCCATGCTCGATTTCGCGATGACGGCGGCGTGCCTGAAACACTCGATTCCCGGCGATGTGAATCTGTTGCGCGAAGCCGACATGCTCGCGTTTATGGCGCAAGGCGGTTTCGAGGTGAAACGCTGATGGCCGATCGCACCGTTCGCAACGTGCGGCGACTGTCCGAACAGACGCTGGACGATCTGCCTGCCTCCATCGCCAAGCCGAATTACCGATTGAGCAGCACACGCATCGGCATCGTGCACATCGGTGCCGGCGCCTTCCACCGCGCGCACCAGGCCGTCTATATCGATGATCTGCTTGCAGCGCATCCGGATTGGGCCATCTGCGGCGTGTCCTTACACAGCGCCGACGTGCGCGATGCGCTGCGCCCGCAACAAGGCCTCTACGCGCTGCTGTTGCTGGGACAGCAAACCCAGCTGCGCGTAATCAGTTCGATCCGCGAATTGCTCTGCGCGCGCGATGAATCCGCTGCCGTTCTCGCCCGTCTGGCCGATCCCGCCGTGCGGCTGGTAACGCTGACGATCACCGAGAAGGGCTATTGCCTGGCAGGCCAGGATCTGGACATGACGCATCCGGACATCGTGCATGATCTCGCGCAGCCGGAATCACCGCGCAGTGCCATCGGCTACGTCGCCGCTGGATTGCGTCAGCGCTGGAAGTTCGGACTACCGCCCTACACCGTGCTCAGTTGCGACAATCTCGCCGACAACGGCCACCGCCTGCGCCGCGCCGTATTGCAATACGCGCAGCAGATCGATCCGGCGCTGGCTGCTTGGATCGAAGCGCAAGTGAGCTTTCCCTGCTCTATGGTCGACAGCATCACACCGGCCACGGATGATGCCCTGCGCGACCGCATCAGCGACGAACTCGGCTGCCAGGATGCATGGCCGATCCAGCGCGAAACCTATGCGCAATGGGTGATCGAGGATCGTTTCTGCAACCAGCGGCCACCCTTCGAGTTGGTCGGCGTCACGATGAGCCACGATATCGCCGGCTACGACCGCGCCAAGCTGCGCCTGCTCAATGGCGCGCATTCCAGCCTGGCATACCTCGGTTCGCTGATGAACCTGGAAACAGTCGCCGATGCGATGAACGAGCCGCTGCTTGCCGGTTTCGTGGAACGCCTGATGCGCGAGGCCATCGCGCCTGTGATCGCCTTGCCGAACGAACTGGATGCAGCGGACTACATCGACGCGATTCTTGCACGCTTCCGCAATCCCGCCATCCGCCACCGCCTTGCGCAGATTGCCTGGGATGGCTCGCAGAAATTGCCGGTGCGCCTGCTCAGCACCATTGCCGATGCGCTGGCGGCGGACAAACCGATCGATGAATTGTGTCTCGCCGTGGCGGCCTGGATGCAGTTCGTGCGCAGGCAAGTCCGCAACGGCGTAACGCTGGTCGATCCGCTTGCTGACGTATTGGCCGCCATTGGCCGCGCATGCACCGGTGACGCCGCAGGGGATGTGAATGCCTTCTTGCAGCTCGATACGATCTTCTTCGCGCCGCTGTCGCAGGACGCGCGCTTTATTCGTGGCTTGCAAGTTGCCTATGCCGCTCTGGCGGACGGCTCGCCGGCATCGGCTTCACACACGTTGATTGCAGCGATGAACCGGGGACCATGATGAAACGCTTTCTCGTCGCCTTGAGCCTGTTCGCATGGCTGACCATGCCCGTCATGGCGGCGGAGTTGCCGAAGGTCGTAGTGGAAAACGGCGCAAGCAAACTGCTCGTGCACGGCAAGCCGTACCTCATGCTTGGCGGCGAACTCGGCAATTCGTCTGCAGGTACCGAAGCGCAAGCGGACATGATCCTGCCTCGCCTGGCCAGCCTTCACGTGAATACGGTGCCGATGCCCGTAGCCTGGGAGCAGATCGAGCCGGTGGAAGGTCGCTTCGATTTCCACCTGCTCGACCATTGGATCGAGGTGGCACGCAAACATCAGATACATTTGGTACTGCTTTGGTTCGGCAGTTGGAAGAACGGCTTTTCCGAATACGCGCCGGCCTGGGTGAAAGCGGATACGCAGCGTTTCCCCCGTGCACGCGCGGTCGACGGCGCGCCGCTGGAGATTCTTTCGACCTTCGGCGAAGAAACGCTGCGCCTGGACAGCCGCGCCTTCGCGGCGCTGATGGCGCACGTGCGAACCGAAGATCCGCAGCAGACCGTATTGATGGTGCAGGTCGAAAACGAAGTGGGCCTGATCGGCGACGGAAGGGATCGCTCACCACCCGCCAATCGCGTCTTCGATGGTGGCGTACCTCCAACGCTGGTGCAGGCGCTGCTGGCGAAGCGCGCAGCGTTGACGCCCGAACTTGCTGCCCACTTCAATCCGCAAGGACGCACCTGGAAAGAAGTATTCGGCGACGCCGACGACGAAGCGTTCATGGCCTGGCGCTACGCCACGTATGCCGATGCCGTGGCGCGCGCAGGCAAACAGCAGTATGCGCTGCCGATGTACATGAAAACGCCCAGCTTCCGGCGCCGCTCGAACGCGCAGGCGAGTATCCAAGCGGCGGTTCTCATCCCTATTACCAGCAGATCTACCAGGCCGTCGCGACGCATATCGACTTTTATGCGCCGGACATTTACTGGCCCGACTTCGCCCATTGGGTGCAGCGCTACCAGGCATTGGGCAATCCGACGTTCATTCCGGAGGCGAAAATCGACAGCGCTCCGTATAACGCGCTATATGCCTACGGCGAAGCCAAGGCCTTTGGCTTCTGTCCGTTCGGCATCGACAGCCTGAGCCCGCTCCATGACACGGATGCTCCGCCGCTCCTCATGCAGGTGTACGGCGCACTCGATGAACTTGGCGAGCAACTCACGCAGGCGCAGGCGGAACATCGCACGCGTGGCCTGGTGCTTCATGCTGCAAGCCCGCGGCCGACCCAGACCGTTTCGCTCGGCGGCTACCTCTTCACCGCGACGCTTGCGCGCTCATGGCCGGACAAGCATCTGCTCACCGACGACGGTGCCATGCTCGTGCTCGAATCCGCAGCCGACGAGTTTTATATCGTAGGCAGCGGACTCACCGTCAGCATGACGCGCGATCCTGACATGGACGCACGCGTGGCCGGCATCGCCAGCATTGAAGAAGTGTCGCGATCAGGTGCCAATTGGAAGATCGAGCGGCGCTTGAATGGCGATCAGAGCAACCAGGGGCGGCAGCTCAGCATGGATGCGCGGCAGGTGCGGATTTATCACGTGCGGTTGTATGCGGCGGAGCGGTAGCTTCGTATAGATTTAATCAGAGCGAGTCGTCATTCCGGCGAAGGCCGGACGTAGCGCGCAGCGCGGAGAACGTCCGAAGGACGGCCCCGAAGGGGTGAGCGAAGCGAATCATCCATCGCCAGCACGGAGCATGGATTCCGGCCTTCGCCGGAATGACGATTCCCAGGGAAATGGTTTACGACGGCCCCTGGACTCTGCGGCCCAGCCCTTGCCCGTATGACATCTCCCGACGTCACAACTTATACGCCTGCTTCGGCAACCGATACGCAAGATCAAACGCAAGCTCCGCCGCCTCATCTTCATCCAGCCGGTGCTCGGCCACCAGCTTGGCAAGAAACGCACAGTCCACCCGGCGCGCCACATCGTGGCGCGCCGGAATCGACAGGAACGCGCGCGTGTCGTCGTTGAAGCCGACGGTGTTGTAGAAGCCCGCGCTGCTCAATGTCCATTCGCGGAAGCGCCACATGCCTTCCGGCGCGTCGTGGAACCACCACGCCGGCCCCAGGTAGAGCGCAGGATAATGGCCAGCCATCGGCGCCAGTTCACGGCTATAGGTGCTTTCGTCCAGCGTGAACAGGATCATCCGAAACTTCGGTTCGTTGCCGAAACGATCGAGCAAAGGTTTCAGTGCATGGACGTAGTCCGTGCGTAGCGGCAGGTCCGCGCCCTTGTCGCGTCCATGGCGTTCGAACAGGCCGCGATTGTGGTTGCGGAAGCAGCCGGGATGAAGCTGCATGACCAGGCCGTCCTCCAGGCTCATGGCAGCCATTTCGGTCAGCATCTGCGCACGGAACAGTTCTGGATCCTGCGCACTGGCCTTGCCGTGCACGATCCGCTCGAACAACTTTCCGGCCTCCGCAACAGACAGGTTCGCAGTCGCTGCGGTGGGGTGGCCATGGTCGGTCGAAGTCGCACCGGCTTCGGCAAAAAAAGCACGCCGCTGACGGTGCGCGCGCAGGTAGCCCGCCCATGTATGCACATCCTCGCCGGTGATCGCGCCGAACGTTTCCAGGGCAGCGGAAAACTGCTCGTGTTCGGGGTCGATCACAGCATCGGGACGATACGCCGTGATGACTCGCCCGCTCCATCCGCTGGCACGAATGGCCGCATGGTGTTGCAGTGAATCGATCGGCGATTCGGTCGTCGCGAGCACCTCGATGCGGAAGCGCTCGAACAGCGCACGCGGGCGGAATTCCGGCCGCGCCAGCGCGCTGGTGATGTGGTCGTAATACAGGTCCGCCGTGCGCGCTTCCAGGCGCACGCGCATGCCGAACACATCATGGAACACATGGTTCAACCACAGCGACGACGGCGTACCTCGAAACAGGTGGATGTTTTGTGCGAACAATCGCCATGCCTCACGCGGGTCAACGGCCGCGCGCGAACCATCGCGGCGTGGAATGCCCAGGGCATCGAGCGGAATGCCCTGGCTGTAGAGCATGCGAAACACGTAGTGGTCCGGTACCAACAACAATTCGGTCGCATTGGCGAACGGCATGTTGTCCGCGAACCAGGCCGCATCGGTGTGTCCATGCGGACTGATGATCGGCAAGCTGGCCACCAGTTCGTACAGGCGGCGGGCAATCGCGCGCTGGGTGGGATCTGAGGAGAAAAGACGATCCTGGTGCAGCTTCATGGGAAGCATGGCGAGTTTCATGACGTGTGGACATTCCGGAAAATGGAAGCTCGAACCGGCCGGCGCATGGGAAGGCCCTTGCTCACGACGGCTTGCCGGCATGGCCGGCGGAAACAGGAAAAGCTTGCAGCAGCACCGGCTGCAAGCGTGGCGCCAGCGCGTGTACTACGCCAAGCGCGATCAGGTAGGCCGAACCTGCCAGCATGAACACCGGCACGTAGCTGCCGGTTGCCTGCAACAACAAGCCGATCACCGTGGAAATCAGCATGCCGCCCACGGCGCCGGCGAACCCGCCCATACCGACCACCGACGCGACTGCATGACGCGGAAACAGATCCGAAGCCAGCGTATAGACATTGGCCGACCATCCCTGATGCCCGGCCGTCGCCATGCCGATCAGCCCGACTGCCAGCCACAGATGATCGGCTTTCGCCGCAAAAACGACCGGCATGATCAACATCGCGCACGCGAGCATGGCGCTTTTGCGAGCGCGATTCACACTCCACCCTAGCCTGATCAACCGGCCCGCCAGCCAACCTCCCGCAATGCTGCCCAGATCGGCAAGCACGAAAATGATGACCAGCGGCAAGCCCAATTCCAGCAGGCTCAGGCCGTATTGCGCATGCAGGAATTTCGGCAACCAGAACAGAAAAAACCACCAGATCGGATCGGTGATGAACTTGGCGGCGATCATGGTCCATGCTTGCGGATGCCGCAGCAGTTTCGACCATGGCACGCGCAACTGCGCCGTGCGCGGTTCGTGCCCGATGTAGGTGCGTTCGGCGGCGGACAGCTTGGGTTGCTCATCGGGCGTTCGATACGTGCGCAGCCACATCACCAGCCACAAGGCGCTGAGCATGCCGGTGCAAAGAAACGCTGCCTGCCAGCCCCAGCGCGCTGCCACCACCGGCACCAGCATCGGCGCAATGATGGCGCCCACGTTCGAACCGGCGTTGAAAATGCCGGTCGCCATCGCCCGCTCGCGCTGCGGAAACCATTCGGCGACAGCCTTGATCGCCGCCGGAAAATTGCCCGACTCTCCCAGCCCCAACGCAAAACGCGCCACCGCGAAACTGACCACGCCGGTGGCCAATGAATGGCCGGCCGCGGCAAGGCTCCACACACCGATCGCCAGCGCATAGCCGATGCGCGTGCCGAACTTGTCGATGATCGCGCCGGCACCGAGCAGGCCGATGGCGTAAGCCGCCTGGAACGCGGTGACGATGTAGCTGTACTCGAGCTCGCTCCAGCCGATTTTTTCCTGCAGAAACGGCGCCAGCACACCCAGCACCTGACGATCGATGTAATTGATGGTGGTTGCCAGCAACAGCATGGCGCACACGCGCCAGCGATACGTGCCGGCCTTCGCAACGGGCGATGCGCTCAAACTCGCTTCACTCGGCTGGTCCATGTCGCGTGCAGCCCCCACTCGCTTTCCTCCACGTTTGCCGCCTTCATGCATCGTCGCCATGCCCTGGGCCGCATGAACTGGCGTTCGGCCACCAGATTTGTTAGCGCTATCATTAACACAAGGCTATGCAAAAACCACCTTGCATAGCCGCAATACGCTATTCCTAAGCGAGACCCGCGCTTCTCTAGCCATTTTCATGACCTTTTCCCGGTCGCAACGACCGACGGTTTCCATGCTGCCCTGCAGCGTGCCAGGCAAAAATGTTAGCGCTACCTTTCTGTACCCAAGGGCGACCGGCACGCCATAAGACGCGCCGCCGGACGCTCGACGGCTCGATCAAAAGCCATAAAAAATTTTTGAGGGAGGGGAGTACGGTGCAAAAGCTATTTGCAAGAACGCTGTTGTCGCATGCCCTGACGCTGGCCCTGCTCGGCGCAGCAAGCGCAACCCATGCACAAGACACATCATCGTCGCCAACGCCCGCGCCAAGCCCGGCGCCGGCCGATGCGCAGAACCAGACGCAGTCGTCTTCTTCGAAGCCGGTCAAGCAACTCGCCACCGTCAACGTAAACGGCGGCTATCGCAACAGTATCGAGTTCTCCACCAACGCCAAGCGGGACGCGACCAATGTGGTCGATACGGTCTACGCCGAAGACATCGGCAAGTTTCCCGATTTGAACATTGCCGAATCGCTGAACCGCGTGCCGGGCGTGCAGTTGACGCGCGACGTCACCGGCGAGGGCAAGAACATCCAGATTCGCGGCCTCGGCACCGACTTCACCAAGATCCTGTTCAACGGCAACCAGATCGCCGTGGCCTCCGCCGGCACGCTCGGTTCGCAGAACCAGAACCGCGAGGTGGATCTCGATCTGCTGCCGACCGAATTCTTCACGCAGTTGACGGTGAACAAGACGCCGCAAGCCAGCATGACCGAAGGCGGCGTGGCCGGCGTGGTCGACATGCGCACTACGCGCCCGTTCGACAACCCGGGCGCACATCTCACGTATTCGGCGCAAGGCAGCTATAGCTCGGTCGGCAAGGACGTCAAGCCTCGCGGCGCCATCATCGGCAGTTGGACCAATGCCTCCAATACCTTCGGCGTGCTGGTGGGTTTGCAGGCGTCAAAGAACGACTATGACGTGCGCGGTTACGAAACGATCGGCTGGACCACGCCGAACCTGAGCGCGGCGCAATGCGGCGCGGCGTCGGGCCATTGCAGTCCGGCAGGCGGGAGCTGGTTCATTCCGGGTAAGGTTCCGGCCGGCGCCGGCGCTGGACTGACGGCCGGCGAAACCATCGACAACGCCTGGCTGCTGGCGCACAACCCTGGCCTGAATACGGCGCAGATCGCAAACGCATTGATTCCCCGCCTGGGTCGCCCTGCCTATGTTCACGGCATCAACGACCGCCAATCCGGGTTGCTGTCCTTGGAATTCCGCCCGGACGAGCGCGCGCACTTCTATCTCGACACGCTGTTTTCCAAGAAAGAAAACGACTTCAACCGCATCGACGTGGACTTGATCGGGCGCAATGGCGCGATGATCCCGGTCGGCATGAAGGTGGACCAGAACAACGTGGTGACCAGCGCAACGTTTGCGAACGCACAGTATTTCATGGAAGCGCGCCCCTACACGGAGCATTTGAAGTTCTACAACATCAATCCCGGCGGCGAGCTGCTGTTCGGCAGCGATGAGAACATCAAGCTCGATTTCCAGGGCTACGTCCAGCGCAGCTGGTATCTCAACCAGGCGCCGTCGTTCCTGGTCCAGACGCCGCTTGGTCAAGGCACCACCATCAACTACAGCAACCATGGCGGCAATTTCCCGATCGCCACGCCCAACATCGATTTGAACAATCCCAACCTGGGCTGGCAGTACTACCGCGTCAACATCCAGAACGAAGCGCGCGTCACGACCAACAAAGGCACCCACGAAGACCTGCAAATCGGTGATGACAGCAACAACGTCAGGGTCGGCATCGCCTATGACGATATCGCCCGCAACATCTCGGCGTTCGACAACAGCACGGCGTATGGCAACGCGGTCAAGGCCGCCATTCCCAATAGCGCATGGGGGCAGTACCTGATGCCCGGCCCTGCCGGCTTCGTGCAAGCCAACTATCCCGCGCTGATGGCGGCAACAAACTATGGCTACTACAACGCCACTGCGCCGTTATCCACCTCCGCCTCCTCGGGCGCCAACACCTCCTTCCTGGAAGAAAGCACCTGGGCCTGGTACGTGGAAGGCAATCGCAAGTTCAACCTTTGGGGTCATGACTTGCGCGCCAACGTGGGCGTGCGCCATGCCTATACCGACCAGACCATTGCAGGCCCCTCATCGATCGGCGGCCAGTTGCAGTATATGAATCTGAAGCAGGCCTACGGCGTTTACCTGCCGTCGTTCAACCTGGCCTACAACGCGACGGACAATGTCGTGCTGCGCCTGGCCGCTTCACGTTCGATGACGCGGCCCGACCCCAGCGCAATGGTGCCGAACACCAACTTCAGCGATCCTTCGGCGGAAACCGCCACGCAGGGCAATCCGAAGCTGAAGCCGTACACCGCCACCAATCTGGACTTCGGCGGAGAGTGGTACACGGGTAACGAGGGTTACGTGGCGCTGGATCTGTTCGGCAAGCGCATCACGGGCTTCACCGTCAACGGCGTCAACCTGATTCCCTTCACCCAGTTGGGTGTTCCATATGCCAGCCTGACTCCGCAACAGCAAGTGGCGATCCAGCAGCGCGGCGGTCCGGACGCGGCGCAAGTGCAGGTGCAGCAGCAGGTCAACGCCAACGGCACCTTGTTCCTGCGCGGCGCGGAAGCCACCTGGGTGCAACCGCTGGATTTCATCTACAAAGGTTTAGGCATCCAGACCAACTACACGGTGGTTTCGCAGCGGAGCATCGGCAGCGGCGTACCGGCGCAGGCGATCGGCATCTCGCCGCACACTTACAACCTGACCGGCTATTGGGAAGGCTACGGCGCGACGGTCCGTGTGTCGTATACCTGGAATTCGGCCGCCATCGACTCGACCGCGAACCAGAACGGTCTGCCGTTCGCCCAGATCAAGTCCGATGCACGTGGCCAGCTGGACATGTCGGCCAGCTATCAGTTCGCGAACCTGCCATCCAAGCCGATGGTCACGCTCAACTTCATCAACATGACCAAGGCATCGCTGCGGCAAACATTGACCTACAACAATGCCGCGTACTCCTATTACGACCCCGGCTATACGATTCTGCTTGGTGTACGCGGAAGCTTCTGAAAAGCGGGGCGTCATCTCGGCGAAGGCCGGAATCCATGCTTGAACTTGCGATGGATTCCGGCCTTCGCCGGAATGGCGCCGCTGAGAATGATGGTCTGGACAACCACGACTCAGCAGAGATGCACCATTCATCGGGAAACATCATTCGGCGCGTATGAACAACTCCAGCCAATCGCTTTCAGTGCTTGAAAAAATCGGCTACAGCCTGGGCGATCTTTCCGCCAATTTGATTTTCCAGACGCTGGTGACGTTTCTCGCCTTTTTCTATACCGATGTGTTCCGGATTCCCGCGGGCACGGCGGCCACCATTATTTTTACGGTCGGCCTGCTCGGCGCCTTCGTGTTCACGCCGGCGATGGGGTTGATTGCCGATCGCACGCATACGCGCTGGGGCAAGTTCCGGCCATGGGTATTGTGGACGGCGGTGCCATTCGGCGCGCTGTCCCTGCTGGCCTTCAGCACTCCCTCTCTTGGCGAGCAAGGAAAGGTGACGTACGCGCTGGCGACGTACGCGCTGCTGGTCGCCGTCTACGTCGCCAACAACCTGCCCTACTCCGCACTGAGCGGCGTGCTGACCGGCAACATGGCCGATCGCAACAGCCTTTCGTCCTATCGTTTTGTGGCGGTGATGATCGCGCAATTCATCATCCAGGTGCTGCTGCTGCCGCTGGTGCTGATACTCGGCGACGGCGACAAGGCGCGTGGATTCCACAACACGATGATCGTGTTCGCCATCGTCGGCACGTTGTTTTTCCTGATCACCTTCTTCACGACACGCGAGCGTGTCGTTCCGAGTCAGCAGCGGGCGTCGAGCATTCGCGAGGATTTGACCGACCTGGCCAGGAATCGACCGTGGCAGATCATGCTGGCAGTGACAGTGCTGGTGTTTATCAATCTTGCCTTGAAAGGCGGGATGTACATCTACTATTTCAAGTATTACCTCAGCGATGCGCAGCTTTCCGCATTCCTCGATCACCTGGGCTTCAATGGTTTCATCGCGGCATTGAACCAGTTGCTCGGCAACATGGGCCTGACTGGCTTCCGCTGGCCGAAAGATGCGCCGACGTCGGCGTTCAGCCTGTTCAATGCGCTGGGCATTCTCTGCATGATCCTCGGCATCGGTTTTTCCAAACCGCTGGCCGACCGGTTCGGCAAACGCAACGTATTCAGCGGTGCGCTGCTGCTCTCCACCCTTTTTCTGCTGGCCTTCTATTTCTATCCGCCGGATGCGGTTGCGTGGGTGATGGTCTCGTACATTTTCCACGGCTTTTTCTACGGCATCACCATACCGCTGCTGTGGGCCATGATCGCCGACGTCGCCGACTATTCCGAATGGAAAAACCGTCGACGCGCCACCGCCATCATCTTCTCCGCCATGTTGTGCGGCCTGAAAGTCGGGCTCAGCGTCGGCGGCGCATTGGTGGCAGGCATGCTGGCCTTGCATGGCTACCGCGCCGACGCAGCGGTGCAGTCCGCGGACACCATTGCCGGCATTCGCCTGGCCGTGAGCGTGCTGTGCGCCATCCCTTTCCTGGCTGCCGTAGCGCTGATGTTTCTGTACGAGATCGACAAGCCTCTGGAGCGGCGGATCGAGCAGGAACTGGGCACGCGCCGGCTTGAGGCTGCATTGCCTGGTTGATTTCCAAAAGTACCTTTTTGATGGATTCGTTCGATGCCCGATGAAACGGAAAAGCGCGACCTGCGGTCGCTGTCCACCAGTGCCATCTCGTCACCGCTGGTTACGCACCTGTATACCGCCGACCCTTCCGCGCATGTATTCAATGGAGCGCTGTATATCTATCCCTCGCACGATATCGATGGCGGCATGCCGTTCAACGATAACGGCGATCACTTCTGCATGGAGGATTACCACGTCTTCCGCATGGACTCGCCCGACAGCAGGGCGGTGGATTGCGGCGTCGCGCTGCATGTAAAAGACGTGCCATGGGCGGCGCGACAGATGTGGGCGCCGGATGCGGCCTGCAAGGACGGACGCTACTACCTTTATTTTCCGGCCAAGCGCGCGGATGGCCTGTTCCAGATCGGCATGGCGGCAGCGGATCGCCCTGAAGGTCCGTTTGTGGCGGAGCCCGAAGCCATGGCCGGCAGCTACTCGATCGATCCGGCGGTTTACGAAGACGAGGATGGCGCCCATTACATGTATTTCGGCGGCATCTGGGGCGGGCAGCTGCAGAAATATCGCGACAATGCATACGCCGAAAGCAACGATGAACCTGCTGCCGACCAGCCCGCGCTTGGCGCACGCGTGGCGCGGTTGCGCGATGACATGCGGCAGTTTGCCGAGGCTTCTCGCGAAGTCGTCATTCTCGACGAACGTGGCGAGCCGCTACGAGCCGGCGATCATGCACGCCGCTATTTCGAAGCGCCTTGGGTGCACAAGCATCAAGGCACGTATTACTTCTCGTATTCCACCGGCGATACGCATTTCATCTGCTATGCCACGGGCGACAATCCGTATGGGCCATTTACCTATCAAGGGCAGATCCTGAGCGAGGTCGTCGGCTGGACCACGCATCACTCCATCTGTAAATTCGGCGGCAAATGGTATCTGTTCTATCACGACTCGATGTTGTCCGGCGGCGTTACGCACCTGCGCTCCATGAAGATGACGGAATTGCAGCACGATGCGCAGGGGAGAATTGTGCGCATTGATCCGTATGGGCGTTGAGTGCGTCGCCGTGCGAGTTCGATGGCTTCAACGTTACCGATTCGTCACCGCGGCGAAAGCCGGGGTCCAGTGACTTTAAGGATCTTTCAATTCGCTGGGTCCCGGCGTTCGCCGGGACGACGTCGTATCAAGCATTGCGATGAATCGAGCCAAAGTTCCCCAGACAGCAATGTCTGGCCAAAGAAGGCCTCAAAAGCTCACTGATGCTCGCACGCGCGTGGGCACAATCTGCAGCCGCAGCGCTTGGTGATGCAGGCCATAGTGCGCGGCGCCTCGAGAGCATCGTACGCATCAAGCTTGCTGCTTGCCGCAATTACCCGCCCGCGAGTAGGAGAGGGAGCCGATCAGGGCAAGAAACCATAAGCCGCTTGCGCAAGAGCCATTCGGCTTTGGCCCTACAATAAGGCGCCCTCCCCGCCCCGAGCCACCCATGCCGCCGCTGCGCCTGAAACGCTATCTCATCACCGGCCTGCTTACCTTCATGCCGCTGTGGGTGACGTGGCTGGTGTTCAAATTCATCGTGGGGTTCCTCGCCAATCTTGGTGCGCCGCTGGTGGCGGCCTTCGTGGGCGCGCTGGGCTGGGTATCGCCGCAGGCAGCCGATCAGCTCGGCCATGGCTGGGTCACCTATGTGCTTGCGCTGGTGCTGACCCTGGCCACGCTGTATCTGCTCGGCTTTCTTGCCAATCGTGTTATCGGCCAGCGCCTGCTGCACGCCTTCGACAGTCTGCTACAGCGCATTCCGCTGGTGCAGACCATCTACGGCGGCACCAAGAAATTGATGACGGTGCTGCAGAACAAACCCAGCGGCGCGCAGCGCGTGGTCCTGGTGGATTTTCCGCGCAGGGGCATGAAGGTGGTCGGCTTTGTCACACGCGTGATGACCGAAGAAGGCACTGGGCGCGAAATGGCCGCGGTGTATATCCCAACTACTCCCAACCCGACCGGCGGCTATCTGGAAGTGGTGCCGCTGGACGAATTGACGCCCACCGACTGGACCATGGATCAGGCGATGGCGTTCATCATTTCGGGTGGTGCGGTGGCGCCCGATACTTTGCCGGCGTCGCCGGCTGCATTGCCGGAGAAAAGCGTCGACTGAACGTCAGGCGGGTACCACTTCGAACGGCCGCATCATTTCGTTCGCTTCGTGCTCCAGCAGGTGGCAATGCCACGCATAACGGCCCGCATAACCCTCGAAGCGCACGATGATGCGCGTGATCATGCCCGGCCACGCTTGCACCACATCTTTCCATCCTGCCTCGCCGGCGGAAGGCGGCTGGGCAGGACCGGTGTAGCGAACGGCCTGCGAATCCATCCATTCGCCCGCATCGAACGGGCGACGATCCAGAATCTGGAAACGCACCAGATGCAAATGAATGGGATGGGAATCATCGGTAAGGTTGATCAGGTTCCAGATTTCGGTGCTGCCCAGCACCGGCTTTTCCGTTACCGGCTCATGCCAGCGCTTGCCGGCGAGCAGCATCAACATCGGCTCGGCCACGCAATCCTGATAGGAATCCAGCGTAAGCATGCGCCGCTGTGCAGCGGCTGATTCGGGCATGCGCGGTACATCGCGCAGCACGGCGGGTACGACGCTGGTATCGCGCACACGTCCACTGCCAACACGCCATTGCATGATGGGCAGGGCATCGTTGATCAGCTCGATCTGCTGTCCGGCCAGCGCTGCAAAATCGACGACGAGGTCCACGCGCTCGCCCGGCGCGATGAACACGCTGTGCTGCGTGACCGGCGCCGCCAGCAAGCCTTGGTCGCTACCGATCTGCAAGAACGTCCGACCATCGCGCAGCTTCAGATTGAAGAAGCGCGCATTGGATGCGTTGAGCACGCGAAACCGGTAGCGGCGCGGCTGCACGTCCAGATACGGCAGCAGCGCGCCATTGACCAGCATGGCGTTGCCAAACACCTCCGACACCCATGGCGCTTCGCTGTTGCCGGATACGGGGTAATAAAGCTGCGCATCGGTGGTGAGCAGGCGATCGCTCAACGTCAGCGGGATTTCCTGCTCGCCTTGCGGCAGGCCCAGCGAATGTTCGTGTGCATCGCGCAGGATGAAGTTGCCGAACATGCCAGCGTAGATGTTCAGCCGATTGATGCCCATCGCATGGTCGTGATACCACAGCGTCGCCGCATCCTGCTTGTTCGGATAGGTATGCAGGCGTGATTGACCGGGTACGTACCAATCATCCGGATAACCGTCGCTTGCGGTCGGCACACATGCGCCGTGCACGTGCACGATGGCGCGCACTTCGGGCTTGTCCTTTTCGGCGCCGTGGATGCGGTGGTCGATCGGCAGAAAATGTTTCGAGGGCAACGCGTTGCGCCAATCGATGCGCAGCTCCTTGCCGCCTTCCGCTTCGATCGTAGGGCCAGGCATACAGCCGCCGTACGTCCACACGCGCGTGGGCGGCAGATCGCGATGCAGGCGCTGTTCGGTTTCGCGCATGTCCACGCGCAATGGTTTGCCGTCGCTGCGCAGTACTGGCGGCAGTGGCAACGCATCGATGAAAGGTTTCAGCTGGGCCGGATCGAGCAAGCGCGGGACATTCGGCTGATCCGCCACCATGTGTTTGCATAGCGCGCTGCCGCCGCCCATCTTCGGCATGGCGTGCATGTCGTGGGCACGCAGGCGCAGGGATGTCGCGCCTGCGCCGAGCAGGGACCATTTCAGAAAATCACGACGGGAAGGCAAAACGAGAAACTCTCCATAGGTTGGGGTGAGCGTACGCGAACCCCAACGTCGCGATCTATACGTGCGTCATCCCGACTTTCGCCGGAATGATCTACAGCTGGTCACAAGTAACCATGGTCGCGAGTGTGGCCCCTCACCCTAACCCTCTCCCCGGAGGGGAGAGGGAATGAGTGCGCGCGCTTGATTACTTCCGCACCGGCTGACCGGTGCTTTCGTCCAGGAACAGGCGGCGGTTTTCCGGGAACGGATCATCGAAGTCGAACATGTGGTTCAACGTACCGGCGATGGCATCGAAGGAACCGCCACCGATGCGCTGGCCGTGGAGCCAGTTGTCTTCGATGAAGCGCGTGATCGAGCTCTGGTCGGTCAACGTGTGATCGACGTGATTGCGGCGTGCCCACGGCGAAACCACCAGCAGCGGCAAGCGCGGACCATAACCGCAACGACCCTGCACCGGCTTGCTGGTATTCACGCCACGCAGGGTGTCACGGCCGTTGCACACGCCCGGCGCATTCAACGCATCCTGACTGCTTTGCGATCCGTTCAACTGTGGTGCGGCCTGATGATCGTACCAACCGTCGGAATCGTCATAGGCAATCACCACGGCGGTATCGTTCCACTCGGGGCGTTGCTGCAGATAGTTGATTACGTGCACGATGAATTGCTGTTCGTCCAGCGGATCGGAATAACCGGCGTGGCCATCCTGGTAACCCGGCGCCTTCAGGAAGCTCACCGCCGGCATGTTGCCCGCGTCCACCGCGGCGTAGAAATCGCTGAGGTCGTATTGGTGATTCGCCGCATCGCCGTAGTGGCCGATCATCGCAACCGAGGTCGGACGCGCATGGGTTGGGTTGGCGGTGCTGGCGTAGTACTGGAACGGCTGGTGATGCGGAATGTAATCAGCCTTCTTCGCCTGCGTGATGGCCGAGGTGGTGCTGCGCTTGCAGCCCGTGGTGCCATTCGCATTCACGGCGGTGAGATCGAAACCGCCTTCGAAGAAGCCCCAGGTGATGCGCTTGGCGCTGAGCAGCTCGCCGATGTTCTTGCCGGCCATGCGCACGCGGGCACCGCTGGAGGTGGAACATACGTCGTCGATCGGATCGGCGTCGCTGATCAGCGTGTAACCGCCCTGGCCATCTGCCACGATGTCGCCGCCGGCGGCGAGCTGATCGCTGATACCGTTGGTCTGGCCTGAGATCAAGTTCAAGGCACCCGGCGTGGACGGACCGAAGGTGGTGTTGTAGCTGTTGTCGCTCATGGCGAAATGCTGCGCGTAATGCCACAGCGCAGTGACGGTGTTGCCGTCGTAGTAACCCATCACCTGGCCGGTGCCGTTTTCAGCCGTGCTGCCGCCCGGCAGCGTTTCGCCCGAGCCGGTGTACTTGGGGAACAGATCCATGGCGCCGTTGTTGAACGCCTGCTGTTCCGGCATGTAGTCGTGATCCTGGTCAGCGGTGGCGGCTTGCGCGCGCGACAGGCGGAACGGATTGATCGCGCCCGTACCGTTGGCGGCATTGTTCGCGTTGGGGTTGTTGGTCAGCAGCTCCTTGCTGAGGCCGTTGACCTTGGGCGTGTCCGGCTTGGGATAGAACGCCGGCTCACCCGGCGCGTTCGCTGCATAGGGATAGGTGCCGAAGTAGTGATCGAAGGAGACGTTCTCCTGGAAGATCACCACCAGATGCTTGATCGGCGTGGCGGTATGCACGTGCGAATGCCCGGACCGGGCATTTTCAGTGACGGGATCCGGCGCGCAGATCGCAACGGCGGACAAGGTGAGCAGGCTGGCGGCAAGACAGACGGCAAGACGAGAGCGCATGGCAGTCTCCGGTGACGGTCGATGGGCACGCTCCCCTCAGCGCATCGCCGGACGATACGGATTGGCTATGACAGCCGCATAACAGCCGGGCGACGGCGAGACGGCTGGCGCGCAAGCGTCGCGCCTTGCCGTACAAATCCCCAGCGCGCGCACCTACATCCCTACCCTGACCTTTGACACTATGTCCCCCGTGACCTTTGACCTAGTTTGGTGAGTCATGGCCGCGATTTTCGGGGAAATCCACAGCGTGGCCTGCCGTACCTGAGAGCGCCTGCGGGCGAATCATTCGACTCTTTCAGAGGGATATCCATGACCTACAAGCATTTGAAGCCGCTGCTGCTCGCCGCGAGCGTCACCTTCGCCCTGGCCGCGTGCGGCAAGCAGGAACAAGCCTCGGCGCCCGCGCCGGCTGCCGCCTCCACCGCGACGGCCGCGGCCTCCACGACGGCCAGCGCCGCCAAGCCCGTGAACGTGTTCGACGTGGCCGAGCTGGACAGCAACATCAATGCTTGTCAGGACTTCAATGGCTTCGTCAACTCAAAGTGGGTCGGCGCCAACCCGATTCCGCAGGACCGCACGCGCTGGGGCGCGTTCGATGCGCTGGCCGAGCAGAGCCTGAAAACCCAGCACGATATCGTGGAAGCGGCCGCCAAGAACGCCGCTCAGGCCAAGCCGGGGTCGATCGAGCAAAAGATCGGTTACCTGTACCAGGCCGGCATGGATCAGGACGCCATCAACAAGCTCGGCTATCAGCCGATCAAGCCGCTGCTCGACCAGATCGACGCGCTGAAGAAACCCGCCGACGTCGCCAAGTACATCACCGATCGTTTTGTCGAAGGCGACCAACAAGTGTTCGGCTTCGGCTCCGGCGCCGATTTCAAGGACGCCAAGATCCAGATCGGCTTCGCCCAGCAGTCGGGCCTGGGCCTGCCCACGCGCGACTACTACACCGATAAGAAGTACGCCGACATCCGCGAGGCCTACAAGGGCTATATCGCCAAGTCGCTGGAGCTGACCGGCGTTGCCGAAGCCGATGCCAAGAAGCAGGCGGACGACGTGCTGGCCTTCGAAACCAAGCTGGCCGAAGCCTCGCTCTCGCCCACGCAGATGCGCGACCTGGACAACCAGTACCACTTCGTGAGCGTGGCCGATGCGGACAAGCTCACCCCTCACTTCAAGTGGGACGATTTCTTCAAGGCGCAGGGTGTGACCATCGACAAGGGCTTCTCGCTCTCGCAGCCGAAGTTCTTCGCCGAGTTCGACAAGTTGCTGGCCAGCGCGCCGATCTCGCAGTGGCAGGCGTATCTGCGCTTCCACACCATCAGTGATGCTTCGCCGGCGCTGAGCACCGCCTTCCAGGACAACCGTTTCGACTTCTACGGCAAAACGCTTTCCGGCCAGCCGGAGCAGAAGCCGCTGTGGAAGCGCGTGCTGGGCGCCGTGAACGGCTCGATGGGCGAGGCGCTCGGCCAGTTGTACGTGGCCAAGGAGTTCACGCCCGAAGCCAAGCAGCGTGCGCAGGAACTGGTCACCAACGTGCGCGACGCATTGAAGGACCGCATCACGCATCTGGACTGGATGAGCGACATCACCAAGCAGAAGGCGCTGGAGAAATGGGAAAAATTCCTGCCCAAGATCGGCTATCCGGACCACTGGCGTAGCTGGGACGGCCTGGACATCAAGCAAGGCGACTACTACGACAGCCTGCAGGCCGCCGCCAAATTCAACTATCAGTGGGACATCGGCCACATCGGCAAGCCCACCGATCGCACCGAATGGGGCATGACGCCGCAAACGGTCAACGCGTACTACGACCCGAGCACCAACACCATCAACTTCCCGGCCGCGATCCTGCAGCCGCCGTTCTTCTATGCCAACGGCGACGACGCGATCAACTACGGTGGCATCGGCGCGGTGATCGGCCATGAAGCCAGCCATGGCTTCGATGACCAGGGCGCGCAGTTCGATGGCGACGGCAACAAGTCCGATTGGTGGACGGCGCAGGACAAGTCGCAGTTCAAGGCGCGCAGCGGCAAGCTGGTGGATCAGTTCAACGGCTACGCGCCGCTCAAGGACAAGCCGGATCTGCACGTGAACGGTCAGCTGACGCTGGGCGAAAACATCGCCGACCTCGGCGGCCTCAACGTAGCCTACGACGCATTGCAGGATGCGCTGAAGAAGAACCCGGCCGAAGCGCAGCAGAAGATCGACGGCTACACGCAGGATCAGCGCTACTTCCTGAGCTGGGCACGCGTGTGGCGCAACAACACGCGCGAAAAGCAGGCGGAGCTGTACCTCAACATCGACCCGCACGCCCCCGCCTCGCTGCGCGCCATCGGAGCGCCATCGAACATGACGGCGTTCGCGCAGGCGTTCCAGTGCAAGACCGGCGATGCGATGGTTCGCGATGGCGAGAAGCAGGTGAAGATCTGGTAAGCCACGATCCTTGGGATCGGAAGCGAAAGCCCCGCATGCGAATGCGGGGCTTTTTTCTTTTCGAAAGGGAGAGAGAGCTCGTAACTGAGATGCACTGCAACCCAAACGGCCGTCATTCCCGCGAAAGCGGGAATCGATTTTGCTCTGATGCAAAAGGCGAAGATGGATTCCCGCTTTCGCGGGAATGAAGGCCGTTGGAATTACGTGAAAAACATCATCACGCAGGAAACGCACGACAAAGCGTGACACACCATGCTTGCGTTCGATCGCTTACCGCTCAATCATCGAGCCGCTATCCGATCATCATCCCTAATCACCCTCGCGAGGACATCATGAACTCACTCGGTGTAGTACGGCGCTTGATGTTGCTGATTGTTGTCGTAGGCTTCTTTCAAATTCCCAGCATAACTCTGGCGTCGACCGCCACCGATCCATCAGAGGGCAGCCTCGCCCTCATTCGAAAGAACGGTGTTCTAAAGGTCGGCGTAGCGGTCAATGCGCCCTGGGTTTTCCGCGACAGCAACGGCCAATGGAGCGGCCTGGAAATCGATCTGCTCAGGCAATTCGCGCAGGACATGGGATGGAAACTCGACCTTGTTCCCGCTACATGGCAAAGCGCCATCGAAAATCTACGCGCGCACCGTTTCGATATCCTGGCTTCGGGCCTTAGCATCACGCCGCAGCGTGCGCTGTTGTTGAAATTCAGCCATCCCTACGGCGACTACGCACTGGGCCTGGTCGTCAACAAGCAAGCGATCGGCGCGGATGATGTCACTAAACTGCAGGCCGGCAGCTCGCATCGCATCGGCGTGTTGTCGGGGACCGTCACTGCGGCCACCACCAAGGATTATTTTGGGCAAAGCAAAATCGTCGAGATTCAGGATGAAACCCAGGCCATCAAGGACGTGCGCGACGGCAAGCTCGATGGATTGATGGCTGAAGAACCCGTTCCTACCGCGTTAGAAAAAACCTACCCCGATCAACTGCGCAAGCTCGACGTGCAAACCTATGGCCGGACGGCGCATGGATTCGCCGTGCGTCGCAATGACGGCGACCTGCTCGACGTGGTCAATGCCTGGCTGATTTATCAGCAGGCATCAGGCTGGCTCCGCTCGCGTGAGGATTTCTGGATCCATCATCCGGATTGGGTGCAGTTGACGCAGTGAGGTGACTCCCCTCCCTTCGTGCATAGATATCTACACCATTTCTCGAAATGCCCCAATCGCACCTCACCGTCATTCCGGCGAAGGCCGAAATCCAGTCCAAATACGTTGTGGGAAGCACTCAAAAGCGATTTTGTGTCCTTCAGAGGCCTGTTTGAACTGGATCCCGGCCGCCGAAGCATGGTCCACGCCTCGTGGTGAGTTGTAGGAGAGGGCATTTCGAGGCACTGCAACCGGGCCCTTCCACTTCCACGCTTCACAACCGCATACGGGCATGCAAGAATAAGAACAGTTCTCATTCACAAAAACTCTTCCCGGGCAGCAAGCAAGGTTGAGGCGATCGCAGAGGTCATCCGCGACGCACTCAAGCAGCCAGCCATCCATCGTTCTGGCCCTTCCACTTGCTCACGTCGCTGCCCATGCCCATCCAATTCCGTGCTTCGCCCCTGCAAACTGCCCTGCTGCTTGCCCTGACCCTGCCCGCCACCGCACAGGCACAAGGCACCTCGCCCTCCGGTGACAACGCCACGTCGCAAACCAAACCAAAAACTCTCACCTCCGTGCACGTCACCGGCAGCGTAATCGGCAACGATTACACCGCCGACAGTTCCACCGTAGGCGCCAAGGTGCCGACCTCGCTGCGCGACATTCCGCAAACCGTCGTGGTGGTCAACCGCGACCTGCTCGATGCGCAAGGCGCTACGTCGCTGCAGGATGCGCTGCGCAACGTACCTGGCATCACGCTCGGCGCAGCGGAGGGCGGGCAAATCGGCAACAACATCAACCTGCGCGGATTCACTGCACGCACGGATATCTACTTGGATGGCTTCCGCGATCCCGGCCAGTACTACCGCGACGTGTTCGATCTGGATGCGGTCGAAGTGCTCAAAGGCCCTTCCTCCATGCTGTTCGGCCGCGGCTCCACCGGCGGCGTGATCAACCAAGTGACCAAGGAGCCGGAGCTGAAACCGTTCGGCACGCTTAGCGCCACCATCGGCACCAGCGATCGTTATCGCCTGACCGGCGACATCAACCAGCCGCTGTCGGATACATCGGCCGCGCGGTTGAACATCTACGGCCAGGACATGCACTCCACCCGCGACGTATTGAACAATCGCGATGGCGGCCTTGCACCGTCGCTGCGCTTCGGCATCGGCACACCCACGCAGATCACGCTGTCGGCCTTGCTTCAACGCAACCACGACATGCCCGACTACGGCTTGCCGCCGATCAACGGGCGCCCCGCGCATGTGAACCCGAAAAACTGGTACGGCCTGACCGACGACCGCACCATCCAGAGCGTCAACGCTTTCAACGCACGCCTGGAACACACGGTCTCGGACAACGTAAACCTGCGCACGCAACTGCAATACAGCCAATACAAAACCGATGCGCGCGAAACTGCCGCCAACGCCGTGATCACCGCCGGCGGCGTCACGCTCAATCGAACACTGGGCAATCCCACCAACCTGCCGCTGCAGGATCTTTACGTACAACTGGCCAGTCATGATCGCGTGCTCCACGACAAATTGCTGGACAGCCAAACCGATCTGACCACCAAGTTCGACACCGGAGGCTGGCGGCATACATTGGTCACCGGCGTGGAGCTGGCGCGCGAAACCTACAACAACCAAACGTATACGCGCAGCGGCCTTCCGCTGATCTCTCTGCTCGATCCCGCGTACGTGGCCACGCCCGGCAACGTCAAAACCACGACCGGCAATTACGCGCAGTCGACAGGCAAGACGGCAGCGGTCTACGTCAACGACACCATCAGGTTCAGCGATCAGTGGATGGTCGTCGCCGGCGTGCGTCGCGACCGCTTCGATGCGCACATCAGCAACACGATTTCCGCACCGGCGTATGCGCAGCAGACCGTATCGTTCACCAGCGTGCGCGGCGGCGTGATCTACCAGCCCAGCGAAAAACAATCCTATTACCTCTCGTACGGCACCTCGTTCAATCCGGTGCTGGAACAACTCACGCTCACCAATGGCACGCAGAACCTGTCGCCATCGAAAAACCGCTCCTACGAAATCGGCGGCAAATGGAACCTGCTGGACGACATGCTCGTTATCAACGCAGCGGCGTATCGATTGGAACAGACCAATGCACGCACGCAGACCTCATCCGGCGAATACACCCTGGACGGCAACATCCGCGTGCGCGGCGCCGAGCTTGGCGTTGTGGGACATCTCACCAAACACTGGCAGATCTTTTCCGGCTACAACTACATGGACGGCGAGATCGTGAAAGCGCGTGATGGCACGCAAGGCAACGTACCCGCCAACACGCCGCGCCATACCTTCACCACGTGGAGCACGTACACCTTCGCCGAACACTGGGAAGCCGGCGGCGGCCCCACCTATATGTCGCAACGCTACGCCGCCAACACCAACAAGACGAGCGTCGGCGGCTATACGCGCTGGGACGCCACCGTGGCCTATCACCAACCCAGCTACGACATCCGACTCAATGTGCTCAACCTCATCAACAAGCGTTACTTCGATGCAGTGATTCCATCGGATGGCGGGCGCGCTGTACCGGGTATCGGACGCACTGCATTGGCAACGTTCACCTATAAGTTCTGATCCCGCGATAGCAACGCCCTCTCCCCTTCGGGGAGAGGGCCGGGGTGAGGGGCCACACTCGCCATACACCATCACCAAACAAGCAAAAGCCACCGCCATGCTCGTCCACATCCCTGCCCTGCTCAACGCCAACCAACTCACCCACTTCCGCCAGCAACTCGAGGCCGACAATGCCCCCTGGATCGACGGCCGCGTCACCGCAGGCCACCAAGGCATCCACGTCAAACAAAACCAGCAAATCGCGGAAGGTTCGCCCGTCGCCATCGAACTCGGCAACATCGTGCTAGCCGCACTGGAACGCAACCCACTCTTCATCAGCGCGGCCCTGCCTAACCGCATCTACCCACCCATGTTCAACCGTTACCAAGGCGGCATGCACTTCGGCAACCATGTCGACGGCTCCATCCGCCTGCTACCTGGCACCGGCGACAAGCTCCGAACCGATCTTTCCGCAACACTCTTTCTCGCGCCGCCCGAAAGCTACGACGGCGGGGAGTTGTTGATCGAAGACACGTACGGCACTCAGACCGTAAAGTTGCCCGCGGGCGACATGATTCTCTATCCGGCAAGCAGCTTGCATCGCGTGAATCCGGTTATACGCGGGACGCGATTGGCGTGTTTCTTCTGGGTGCAAAGCATGGTGCGCGAAGATGGTCAGCGCACCATGATGTTTGATTTGGATAACGCGATACAGCGACTTATCGCGACCAACGCCGATGAAGCTGCACGAGTAAAGCTCACCGGCGTCTATCACAACCTATTGAGATCGTGGTCGGACGTTTGATCGCGATCAAGATCACCAGCATTGAGATGTAGTTGGGCTACGAGCGCCTGCTTGGTTGAGAGCGAGCGTTCCGCACGTATCTTTCGATTGCAAGGCTGAAGAAGGCACTGCTTGAATCACATAGCCTGTCGTGGAAGGCGAGGATGGGCCAAACTGATAGCTGTAATTCTTTCCCGTTTGGCTGGTTGCAGCACAATCAAGCGAAGGCAGCGTCGTCGCGACCGTTCCCGATGTGGAGCCTGAAGCCGGCATCTGCCCGTAATTCAAAGTGGTGGTGTAAAGCCGCTCCATGTAATTGGCATGCTCCGACAGGCACGCCTCTGCCGCTTTGCGGTTCGTCTTGATTGTGTACTGCTGATAGGCAGGGTAAGCCAATGCAGCCAACACGGCGATGATCGCCACCACGATCATCAGCTCGATCAAGCTGAAACCCGCCTGCGTATCACCCTGCATCCGCTCTTGCGGAGGCCATGGGCGGACAACGAGTTCGCAGGGTTCGCAGCGGCCATTACGTCGATTGATGCTCGATCTCATTGGTTCACCACTTCTTGCCAGGATACGCGCGTCATGCCGCTGGTCGAGCCCGAGGTCATGAGGCTGGATGTAGTACCGTTGTCGAAGCTCATCAGCATGTCGCCGCCCACGAAGATCGGGTTGTTGGGTAATGCACTGAAGCCCACGCCCGCCGTTGGCACGGTTACCGTCTTACCATTGTACGTAAACGTGACAGTACCGCCGCCGCTGCCCAGGAAGAATGGATTCGAAGGATTCGTGCCGGTGAACGGATCGACTGCCATTACCCAACCGCTGCCGGAAGGATTGCAGATGTCGGTCACCACCGGAATGCGCGTGGTGCCCAGGAGCACATTGCCCTGGAATTGGTTGGGCGTGACCATACGCTCGCCTTGGGCGACCAAAGCCCCGTTCGTTCCAGTCGGCGCCTCCAGATTCATGTACCAGCCGAGCTTGCCGCTCATATCGCTCGGTGTCGGCATGGGTGTCACTGCGCGCACACCCAAGGTCGGTGGACTAGCGGTTGGATCGCCGTTCTGCTGATAGATGATTGAGCGCTGCACCAAACTGTTCACCGTTGCTTTGCTCGTCGGCGTAGAGGAGCTACCCGGCTGGGCAATCACGCCATACCAGCTCTCGACCTGTTGATTGTTGAGATCGCTGGTGCTGAGGTACTGCCCCGTACCGAAGAATACCCATACGTTATTGGTTGCAGGATCGGAGCCCGCCAACATGCCAGCTGTGATCGGTTGCGGGTTGTTGCTGGAATCCAGCGGGGTGGAGAAAACGACGGTTCCCGTCGTACTCACGCCACCCAAGGTGCTCGGATCAGTATTGTAGTTGTTGCCCTGGGCACTACCTAGCGGGAATCGCCACACCTGTCCCTGCAGATCGCCTGCATAGGCTTCGGTACTGACGCCGTTGCCTGCAACATCCATCCAGGCAACCGGTGCGGCCAGGCCATTGGCTGCACCGGTGATGCGATTGCTTGCTGTATGCACGCTCAGCGTACCGGTGCCCAGGTCAAATTCCAGCAATGCGGCCGAACCGCTGGTGCTGTTGTAGCCGTTGCCGATCAGCACCTGCCAATCAGAATTGGTGCCGTCCTGCACTTTGGCGATCACCGGCTTGCCCACCATCTGGCCGATGTAATTGCTGTTGGTCAGTCCATCGCCGGCGGAGCGCTCCCACAAAGGAGTGATGTTGCTGGGGTCGGTAATATCCAGCGCATAAACGGCCTTGGCTGGGCCACGGCCGGTGGTGCCTACCAGAATGGTGTGCCATGCATAGCCATTGTTTGTCGAGAGCCCAGGCAAGTAGGCGTCCGCAATGGTCAATTCGCCATCGTTGAAATACTGGTGCGGCAAAGTGGTCGTCCCGTAACTTGGGTCTGCCAGGCTCGCCAGATTGGCTCCCGTATTTGTCGTGCCGCCAGCTGCAATGACCGCACCCGGCAGATAGGCATAGACCTCCGCGCCGGTGCTGGCGTCAAACGCGTGCAGCATGCCGTCGTTGGCCGCCACGAACACCAAGGACTTGCGTGCGGAAACAGCGTTGGTCACCGCAGTGCCGCTGCTGTCGGCCGTACTCTGCGCCCAAGCCTGGAATGAATTGTCGCCGGACGTCGCGGTGTTACCGATGCCGGTGAATGATTGGTTCTCGAACTCGTTCAGATTGGGCGCACCTGAATACACCGGCTGGGAATCCACGATATCGCCCAGCGCGGTATCTCGGTTGCGATAGTTGCCATTGTTTTTCTGTTCCAGCGTGGTGTCGCCGCGCAGGTAGTTCACAATCGTCGCCTGTGCTGCCGCGGTGCTGCCCAGCGCGGTGAGCTGCGCGCTGGACAAAGCGGGTGGCGCGCCAGAGGAGGAGTTCTGGAATGCCACGAACGTGCCGCTGCCTGTCGATGCAGGCGGCACGTAGGTCACGATCTTGCGATTTGGATAGGTGACGACGCCATTGCGGTCGTCCAACTGAGAGGCCGCACTCCATGTTGCGTTGGTGGCGATCGCGCCGGTGCTGGAATCGATTGCCAGCGCTTTAAGGTCACCAATCCATTTCACCGTGTAGTAATTGGCCTGGTACGCCACCGTGCCATTGGTGAGCTGGGTGGAGTTGGCCGCCAGGCTGGCGCCAGTACCCGCGCGCTCCGAAGCGCGTTGCAGAGCATCGGTCAGGCCACTGATGAACGTCGCCGGACTGGTTGCGGAATAGAAACCGCCATGCCCGTTTACGCCCGCATGAGCCAGGTCGGCGATGTTATTGATGGAGTTGGACGCAGGCGCAGGCCAACTGAAGTTGCTGAGCGTAAGGCCGCCGTCGGCCGCCTTAAAGATGTCGCTGATGGTAGGTGGTGAATCGCCATTCGACGCCTTGCCGGTAATACCTGTCGGGATAAAACCCAAGCCCATGGTGAAGGTGGTCATATGCTGCCAGAACGCCGGATCTTCCGCGTTGGTCGGCACTTCGTTGGGAAAGGACGTGCTGGTCTGCAAATCGTTTTCCCAGTAATACATGGCCACGTCGGCGAGAGATGGCCCACCACTGTTCGTCGCACCACCAGAGTAAGGTGCTGCAGGCGAACTGCCGGCTAGGCTCGTCGGCCACGTCATGCCATTGGGCCCGCTTATCGTTGGCCAGCTAGCACTACTGGCGCCATTCTGGGTCGATGACGTGTAGGCGTCGTTCCAGAAACCGTCCGTGGTCAAAATGGTGTAGGACTGTCGACAGGCGATATTGCTGGGTTGATTGGTCGTCCCATAGTCGGGATCGGAGGACATCGTCGTCCAAGGCTGCGATGTCTTGTAGTACCGACCAACCCGATCCAATGCCGTGCGCAAGGGCGTACCGTTGCTTGCACTCTCTCCAGTGATCCAGTTCCAGAAAGCTGCTTTCTGGGTACCACTGGAGCCATCGCCGAACGGCTGGACTTCCGCCAAGGCATTGTTGCTGTTGCCGCCACCGGCGCCGGAATCGTCGAATGCATACTGCAGCGATGGGAGGCCATCGGTGTTGTTGCCGTTGATCGACCCGAAGCCCACCCGAAACGACTTGTCTATCGTGAAAAAAGCCGCCATCAGACCGCTCTTGGCCATCAGGATGCGGGTGTGGTAGTAGGAATACCAATTGGCGACGTTCTGCTGCGTGGCGGCAGTCTCGTCGCAATTACTCGATGTCATACCGGCCGATGCAGCCAGTTCGCAGGTGCCGTTTAAGCCTACGTAGTGACTCGTGAAGCTGCCATCCGCGTTTTGCACCGTATAGGTAAAGAACGAATACGTGCTCGTCGTCTGCGGCACGCACATGTTCGTGCTGGAATCGTAGGCATCCGAACCTTGGCAGGCCGGCGACTTATACACCGCCGGATTCGGTGTGCACATGAAGGTGGTGGAGCTGTAGGTGTCTGTCTTCGCACCCTGGCAGGTAGGCGTTGAAGTTTTGCTGTTGTTAGTGTTTTTGGTGCACAGCCCCGCGTTCTTGCCGCTGGTTTGCAGCGTGTAACCCTGAGGGCAAGTGGGTGCGTAGGGCTGCTTCTGACACTGCCCATTGCTCTGAAGCAAATATCCGGATGGGCAGATCGGCGTATAAGGTGTGCCAGACGAAGTTACGGTAAACGATTTCGTATAGCCGATGTCGCTCGAACTTGTGTACTGCCGACTGGTATCTTGAGAACCATCGTAGGTCGACAGATTCACTGTACCGCTACTTTGATTGAAACCGTCGACCCACGCGGCGGTAAAGCTCGGTGCAGGATACAAGGTGCCATCGGCATTCAGCGGTGGGGAGTAAGTAATATTTGGGTTGTAGTAGGTGCCATTGACGCTGGAACTGGTCAGTTCGCTCGAGGTAGGTGAACCTTGCTTCGCACCGAGGAAGTTATAGTCAGGCATGACGTCCCAGGCCATCGAACCCGAATCGTCGAGCATCAGAGTCACGTTAGGTGGAATCGTCGGCTGCAAAGTCACCGGCTGCTGGTCCACAGTCACTGTAGTGGCGGCCATCGCTGGCGTGTAGATAACGCCAAGCATCCATATAGCCAGCACCGTACCCAGCAATCTGCCCGCTGCGGCACTCAAACGGCGAACTGCTTGTAGCTTAGTGTTCATCGCGCTTTAACCCTGAAATTAGACAGCTCGTCGCAACCCAGCGACATGCATGGATCGAGTGCGGCCAGATCAGCCTTGCTTGACCACTACTTGTATCGTCACTACGGCATGGTCGCCCACAAGGGCGGGGTCGCCGCTGCGCGCGGTAATGCGGTAATACACATTCGTGCCCGAACCGCCCTGCACTCCGTAGTTGCGCGAGTTCGCGGTATTGCCGAATCCGGTGCTGGTTTTCTGGTCAACCCAGTTGCCCATGCTCTCCACCACATACTGAGGTTGGCTGACGGCTGCCGCGCTGCGGGTGTAGTCGCCGGCTGCCGTGCCGGTGGGCACCGTGTGGATAGCGCTTGATGGCAACGTCGAATCGTTAAAGGGATTGGGCAAGCACGTGATGCCGCCGGCCTGACAGTTGTGCCAAATGATCGAGGGCGTAGTGGTAACCAGGGCGGTCGCCGCGCGGGCCGCTGCCTCGGCGCCTTGAAACGCCACCTGCCGATCGTAGAGGTTGGATGCCATTTTCTGCTGCATGATGGTTCCGCGCATCGCGGCCAGGCCTACCAGCGTAATCAGGAGCAGTAGGATCAATGCCACCACCAGTGCAATGCCTTGTTGCGCGCGAGCGCCGAAAGAACCGGAACAGGCGAGCTTTGAATGAAAAACATTCGGCACTTTCATGTCATTGCACCCGGTTACGCACGGTAGTCGTGGAGGTGAAAGATCTGATGAGCGGCTGAGAGTTAGTGCTGGCGCGCGCGTTGGTGCTCTGCAGTTTGAGCGAAATTTGTGCGGCGTTGACGGTCGCCCAGTTGGTCATCTTTGCGGCGGTATCGAAATTGGTGCCCGGCGGCTGCAAATACTTGATCTGCATGTCGGTAACGTTGCGAACCATTTCCTGCGGCGTGCTTGGTGTGCCATTGGAACCGTGCCCCACGGTTACGCGATACAGCGAGCTTCCGTTTAACGGATTGGTGCCGATGTACCAGATCGCCGCAGTAAGTACGGCAACCCTCGAATTGGGCGGAAATGCGTAAGCGTTACCATTTGCAGAAGTGCAGGCCGTCGGGTACCCCAATCCCTTCGAACAGTTGCCCGGGGTGCCGTTGTTGCCCGAATCATGGACTACGTTCGTATCGCCGTTGTACTTGGTGATCTGCAGGATCGCGGCATGGTCGAAATCGCAGATCATGACCAGATCACCCGTCGACAACTCGGTGGTGGCAGCATTGATCTTGAAACTGGCACTGTCCGATGAAGGCGTCTGCGAAACGGTGATGTCGCTATTGGCGGTACTGATAACATGCACGGAACTGGTCTTGGCCACCGGCTTATTTGTAGTGAGACCGCTCAATGCCGGATCGGCAGTGGCATCGTCGTAGCCAATCAGCGCGCTATTCCAATTGGCATACCACGGACTCGGCGGATTCACCACGTTGGCGACGCGTCCACTGCTGCTGTCGCAACCGGTAAGACCTGCATTGCGGATATCGCGAGCAAGCAATTCAAATGCTGTGCGCGAACCGTTCTCTACGTCACCCAGCGCTTCGTTCGTACGATAGGTTTGCTGGCCGGCAAGGAATACGCTGATGACACCGCCGATCACGATCAGCCCAAGCAGCATTGCCACCATCAGCTCGATCAGCGTGAAGCCATGCACGCGACTCATGCAAGCGGCCAAGCGATGAAGTCGCTTGCTGTCAACGGTATATCGCGCGCTCATAATATCGCCCTGGTGACGATGCTGCTGCCGGAACTGCCCGCATCACCGGCGCGGCTGTCGTCAAACTGGATGGTGACGGTACAGGCCGCCGTCGTCGTGCCGGAGGCCGCAGAGCACGAAATAATTCCGACAGTCGTGGAAGCCCCCTGACCTATAGGCAGTAATTCCGTGTTGCACCATTGATAAAGCTGCTGCGAGGCCAGCGTGCTACCAGCTGTGCCACAGGCGTTGCCCTTCATGGTTTTGTTGTAAGCACCGCTCACTGCGCTGCTAACGTCAAGACGCATCGCATCAAGAATCGAATAACTGGCAATCGTCGCCATGCTGCGCACCATCGCGCTGTTATTGGTCGACATCGAGCGCGCCTGCAGCGCAGCTACGCCGAGGAATCCGATTGAGAGCACCAGTACGGCTACCAGTACTTCGATCAGGCCGACGCCGGTTTGGTACCGGCGGCCGACTCGCACGAATCGGCCGTGGAATGGGCTAGGTTTCATGGGCAAGTTGTTTTGGTGTAGAGGGTGGAAGTAATGATCGAACCCGCCGCCAGCTGAATATGGACATGATTGTTCGTCTTCAGCGAGGCCGTGCAGATATCTGCCACCGCCGTGCCACTGGTGCCGGCAGTATCGCTGTACGGACTTGTCGAACCCGGTGCATAGCCCAACCCATCGCCATGGAAGCGGATCGCGTTGATATGGCCGGAAAGTTGTATCGGCATCTGCAGGTCAGGCGGGGCGGCAAACACCGTCGACGCATAGGCAGGTGTCAACTGCACAAACACCATGCCGCTCTGAGTGCTGCACGTGGTGCCAAGCGTATCGGTCGTGTTGATGCTGCTGCTGTCGCTGCAGAACTGCGTGTAGGCGTTGCGCTTGATCGCCTCCATGCGCGCAGTATTGAGCCCGGCAACAATCTCGTTGGCTGCCGTAGTAAGCCGATTGGAGTTGATCATGCTGTTGAAGCTAGGTATGGCGACCACGGTGAGGATGGCAATCACGCCCAGCGTGACCATCAACTCGACGACAGTGAAGCCCCCGACACACCTTCCCGGCGTGCGTCGCAACAAGACGTGCATGAGATTCCCCCTGGTACCTGGTTTTTAGTCTACGCGCCTGCCTTGTCCCGACTAGTCATGAGCGGCACCGGAATAAGCCCTTTCCGACAAGTGGCAGGATTTTTCCGACAAGCGGGCTAAAGGGGAATGAAGGACGTGAGGGCGGTCACGGATGAAGTGTGTGGCTTGCACGGTTGCTGCTTCTTCTGTGCAACCGCGCCGATATTATCAATGCGCAATGTGTTCCCGCCGCCATCATACCCCTGCGCATGGATACCCACCTTGCTCTTATGCGCCTCTGGAAATGGATCCCCAATTCCGGGGAAATGACGACCGTGAAGCGAGAACGTGGAGTTCCATGACAGGCCTACACGACCCTGGTTTCAGGCAAGCCCCATCCTCACCCCAACCTTTTCCGCGGCGGGAGAGGGAGCCGCGCATCATCAGTGGTTCCTTCTGCACAACCACGGGCGGATAATCGTTGCCCTTTCCGCTCAGGCACTTTCATTTAATGATGTTCACACCCGGTCAACGCTGGATCTCCACCGCCGAACCCGAACTCGGCCTTGGCACCGTGCTGCGCGTCGAGGGGCGCGGGGTGCAGGTGTTGTTTGCCAAGTCGGGGGTGTTGCGCCCCTATGCGGCCGATTCAGCGCCTCTGGTACGGGCGGAGTTCCGGGCCGGGCAGCGGGTGGCGGGCAAGGGCATCGCGTTTCTGGTGGAACGGGTGGAGGAGCGCGAAGGGCTGCTGGTCTATCGCGGCGAAGGGCGCGAGCTGCATGAGGGGCAGCTGGACGACGAGCAGAGCGTCAGCCAGGCAGACGACCGGCTGATCGGCGGGCGCACCGATCCGGTGCAGCATTTCGATCTGCGCCTGGAAAGCCTGGAACGCCGGGCGGCGGCGCGCCGTTCGCCGAGCTGGGGCTTGAGCTCCGCACGCATCGGCCTGGTGCCACATCAGTTGCGCGTGGCGGGCATCGCCGCATCGCGCCATCCGCCGCGTGTACTGCTTGCCGATGAGGTCGGCCTGGGCAAGACGATCGAGGCGGGCATGATCATCGCGCGCCAGATTGCGGCCGGCCGGGCCACGCGCGTGCTGGTGCTGCTGCCGGACACGCTGGTGTATCAATGGTTCGTGGAACTGCTGCGCCGCTTCAACCTCAGCTTTGCCATCTACGATGAAGAACGCTGCGAAGCGCTGGAGCAATCCGGCAGCGACGCCAATCCCTTCGAGGATGAGCAGCTGGTCATCGCCGATTTCGGCTTCCTCGAGCAAAACCCAAAGCGCGCCGCCCAATTGCTGGAAACAGACTGGGATCTGCTGGTGGTGGACGAAGCCCATCACCTGGCGTGGACACCGGAAAGCGCCAGCCCGCGCTACACCTTGGTTGAGCAACTCGCTGCGGCTACGCCGGGCGTAATCCTGCTTACCGCCACACCGGAACAACTGGGACGCAGCGGCCATTTCGCCCGTCTGCGCCTGCTCGATCCGCAGCGCTACCACAGCCTGGACGCGTATCTGGCCGAAGCCGAGCATTTCCAATCGCTTTCACGCATTGCCGACAAGCTGCTGGAACGCGCCCCGCTCGAAGCCGCCGATCTGGAATCGCTGCAAAAAGCCTTCGACGGCGATGCCGCGCTGCAAGCCTGCCTGGCCGAGCCCACCAAGCCCGAACACAGCCGCGAACTGCTCGCGGCGCTGATCGATCGCCATGGCACCGGCCGTTCCATGTTCCGCAATCGCCGCGTCAACATCGGCGGCTTTCCCAAGCGCGTGCCGGCGTGGGAGTTGATCGACGCCGAACGTGTGGACGAACGCACACGCCAGGCACTGCTGGCGGAGTTCCACGCGGACATCCAGCAGCCTGTGCCCATGCTGGAACTGGATTACGCCACCGATCCGCGTATCGACACATTGGTCGCGCTACTCGATCGCCATCCGCAAGACAAATTCCTGCTGATCTGCCGCAGCCAGGCGAAAGTGCTGGCGCTGGAAGAAGCGCTGCGCACGCGCACGGGCGCTGGCATCGCGCGCTTCCACGAAGGGCTGGGCATCGTGCAGCGCGATCGCAACGCGGCGTATTTCGCGCAAGCGGACGGCGCGCGCCTGCTGATCTGTTCGGAGATCGGCTCGGAAGGCCGCAACTTTCAGTTCGCGCATCGCCTGGTGCTGTGGGATCTGCCGCTCGATCCGGATCTGCTCGAACAGCGCATCGGCCGCCTGGACCGCATCGGCCAGAAGCACGACATCAGCATCCACATCATCGTCGCTGCGGATAGCGCTCAGCACGTCCTGGCGCGTTGGTACGATGAAGGCATCGACGCCTTCCGCACCAGTCCCGCCGATGGGCGCGAATTGCTGCGCCGTTTCGGCGATACCTTGGCAGGCCTGGCGGAAGAACACGCACGTGGCGACGACCAGCGCGACCAGGAATTGGATGTGCTGCTCGCCGAAACACGTGCCGCGCACGAACAGATGGCCGAGCTGATCCGCGCCGGCCGCGACCATCTGCTCGAGCTTGCCGCCAGCCGCGATCTGCATGCGGATGAGTTGGCACAGGCGTTCCGCCGCGAAGACAACGACCCTTCGCGCGATGCCTTCCAGCAACGCCTGCTGGAATCCTTCGGCGTACACGTGGAAGAACTCGGCAGCAACGTGCTGCTGCTCGATCCGCAATATCTTTCCACGGATGCCCTGCCCGGCTTTGCCGAAGGCCCGGTTTCCATCACCTTCTCGCGTGAGGTGGCACTCGCGCGCGAGGAGCTTCCGCTGTTGCGCCTGGATCATCCGATAGTCGCCAGCGCCGTTGACCTGGTGCTGTCGCATGAACGCGGCAACGCAGCCTTCATGGTCGACGACGCGCTACCGCCGCGCAGCGCGTTGTTGCAAGTCGTGTATGTGCTGGAATGCGTTGCCGAGCGCAGCCTGGATGTCGAGCGCTTTCTGCCCGTGCAGCCGATCGTTGCCACCATCGATACCAAACTCACGGAACGCGAAAACTTCCAGCCGAGCGATATCGCCGTGCGCAGGGCCGGCGAACGCACCATCGAAGTGGCGCGGTACCGCAAGTTTCTCGCCAAACTGGTGCCGCCGATGCTGGAAAAGGCCGAGGCTGCCGCGAGCCTGCGCGCACAGAGCAGCATGGCCGATGCGGTGAATGAAGCCAGGGACATGCTGGATGCGGAACTGGCGCGCCTGCATGCATTGCGCGCAGTGAATCCGTCGATCAGCGAAGCAGAGATTGCTGGTGTGGAAGAAGAGCGTGCGGCGTTGCTGGAAGCATTACCGCAGGCGCGCTTGCGCCTGGATGCGGTGCGGTTTGTGGTGAGCCCGGATTTTCTGGCGTTGCGGTAAGGGAAAATCTTGCCTCAGCCCCAGTAGGTTGGGCTGAGGCGCAGCCCAACCTACTGGGGTTACCGGAGTTGCAAGGCATTAAGCTTCGAACCTTCGTGCTCAGACGGCATTCGCATCCGCCGCCGCAAGACTCATCCTGCGCCCGATGCCGAACACGAAATACGCCACCGTCAGCAACGCCACCCACGCCGCGCCCACATACAAGGCCACGCGCGTATCCGGGTGATAGCCCAGCATGAACACCACGAACAGGAGAAATGCCAGGCAGACCGCACTGGTCAGCGGCCAGCCGCGCAACGGGAACTTCGTCTTGCCGTAGCGGCGGCGGAAGCTGAAGTGCGCAATCAACACCATCGACCATGTCCACACGGTGTTGAACGAAAGGATCGACATCATCATTTCGAAGATGCTCTTCGGCAGCAGGTAATTGAGCACCACGCCGATCATCAAACAGGCCAGCGTCACCAGCACACCGCGAATCGGCACGCCATGCCCGCTTACCTTGGCCAGCACGGCGGGTGCTTGGCCTTTGTTGGCGAGGCTATAGAGCATGCGACTGCCGCTGAAGGTAGTGCTGTTGAAGCCCGACAGCGCGGCAGTGATCAACACGAAGTTGATCAGCCCTGCTGCCTGCGCAATGCCGAGTTTGTCGAAGGTGGTCACGAACGGACTGCCCTGCGTGCCGATCTGGTTCCACGGGTAGATCGCCATGATCACGAACAGCGCGCCGACGTAGAAAATCAGAATGCGCCACAGCACCGAATTGACGGCGACTGGAATGGTGCGTTCCGGTTGCGACGCCTCGCCTGCCGCCATACCCACCGTTTCAATACCGCCGAAGGCAAACACCACCACCGGCAACGCCAGCACCATGCCAGTGAAGCCGTTCGGGAACCAGCCGCCATGGCTCCACAAGTTGGAAAGCCCCACCGGATGCCCGCCATTGCCCCAGCCCAGCCAGATCATGCCGGCGCCGCCCAGGATCATCAGCACCACGGTCACCACCTTGATCATGGTGAACCAGAATTCCATTTCGCCGTACACCTTCACCGCCATCAGGTTGAGCGAGCCGATCATCACCACGCTGCCGAATACCCAGATCCACTGCGGCAAGTCGGGAAACCATTGCTTCATGTAGATGCCCACGCCGGTACTTTCGGCCATGCCGACGCCCACCATCAGCAACCAATAGTTCCAACCGGTGACATAACCCGCGAACGGCCCGAGGTAGCGATGCGCGTAGCTGCTGAAGGAACCGGCCACCGGATCGTGCACCGCCATTTCGCCCAGCGCGCGCATGATGATGAAGATCATCAGGCCACCGAACATGTAAGCGAACAACACCGAAGGGCCGGCCAGGTTGATCGTGCTGGCCGAACCCAGGAACAGGCCGGTGCCGATGGCCATGCCCAGCGCCATGAAGGTGATGTGGCGCGGCATGAGCCGGCGCTGCAGGTGTTGCGTCATGGTTTTCCGCCCTCGATCGGAATTTATTGTTCAGCGCATGAATGGTTCAACGCATCAAACGGCGCTTTGGTTTTATTGGAAGCTTGCCGCGCCAGTACTCGATCATCAAAAAGCCGCCCAGCATACCCCCAAGGTGCGCGAAATGCGCAACGTCCGGCTGCCATCCGGACACGCCCAGGGTGAGTTCGACCGCGCCATAGCCGATCACGAACAACCAGGCCGGAATGGGAATCGGGATGAACATCAAAAACAGCTTCTCGTGCGGGTAGAGCATGCCGAACGCCAGCAGCAGCCCGAAGATGGCGCCGGAGGCGCCCAGTGTCGGCTCGAAACCATGCGTGAAGTACTTCACTACCAGCAACTGCGTCAGCGCGGCGGTCAGCAGGCACACGAAGTAATAGAGAGTGAAGTGACGCGGGCCGAAAGTCTGCTCGATGGTGCCGCCGAACATATACAGCGCGAACATGTTGAAAAAAATGTGCGCGTAGCCGCCATGCATGAAGCCGTAGGTGATGAGTTGCCACGGCCGGAAGCCAATGGCCAGCACCCTGCCATCGGATGCTTGTGCGAGCTGGTCAGGCCCCCAAGGCCAGAGCGCGAAATGAGCGACCAAGGTTTCGCCCATGACCTGCTGAAGCAGGAATACGGCGATGTTGGCGATCAGCAAGTAGAGAGTGACAGGGGGAAGACGAGTGGGCATGGAGATTGGGATGTCTTATGTCTTGCGCAGCATTGCTCCCTCTCCCCTCCGGGGAGGGGGTTGGGGTGAGGGGCGGAGCTTGCCACGATGGTCGCAACGGCGGTAAGCCCCTTTGAATCCCAACATCATTGCGACGCATGCATGGTGATGTTGGGGTTCGGCTTCGCCTCAGCCCGACCTATTGAGATTTTTCGCAAGATTGCCCCCTCACCCTGAATCTCTCTCCGGAGGGGAAAGGGAGCAAAGCGCACAACAAAAAAAGGCCACCATGGGTGGCCTTTCAAAATCGTCATTGCAAAGCGATCAACCGTTGTGCGTGCCCGCGTCGATCTGCGCCATCGCGTCCGGACGGCGGGCGCCGGCGAAGCGCTTGGCCCAGTAGCTGTCGCCAAGGTTGTCCACGCGCACGGATTCGCCGCGGCGCGGCGAATGGATGAAGCGGCCATCGCTGACGTAGATGCCCACGTGCGAGATGCGTCCCTTGCCACGGCGATCGGCGGTGCGGAAGAACACCAGGTCGCCCGGCTGCATGTCGTTGCGGTGCACGATATGGCCGATCAGGTACTGCGAGGCGGAATTGTTCGGCAGCTCCAGCCCGAGCGCACGCTCGAACACGTAGCGCACGAAGCCGCTGCAATCGAAGCCGGTGGAAGGATCGCGGCCGCCGCGCACATAACGCACGTGGCGCAACTGCATGGCCAGGCCGATCAGCATGTCGCGCAGACCCTGGTTGGTCTTGGCGTCACTGAATTGTTCGATGCCGGCATCGGCGACGCCGTCGTCGGCAGCGTCATCTTTGGCGGACGCCAAGGCGGCGATGGGAAGTTGGGTGGGAAGCGTGGATTGAGCCAGGGAGGGTGCGGCGCTGAAAGCGGCCAGGGGACTCAACAACGCGGACGAAAATTTGCCGGAAACCTGGGCTTGGATGTTGCTGGCGGTATCGGTGGCGAGGGCGGTGCCTGAAAAGCACAAGGCCGTGGCAAGCGCGGCGAGTACAAGTCGCGTGTTTGGCATTCGGTGGTTCTCTGGGCGGTTGCTTTGTCCGGCCGTCGCCCCCTGCGGCGGCCGTGACGAAGTAGTGAAAGTAACAAAGCAACACCGGTGACTTGTTCGGATGGGGTTAACTGAACCCTATCGTTCGGTAAGTCGGAAATACTCCTGAAATCTTCGCAACCCTTTGAAAATTTTCCGCTTTCCCTGGAAACAGTCGTTCACCGGTAAGCAGGCGGTCAAAATTTTTTCGCCTGCTTTACGCCTTCCGCGGACAGAACCTCACGTCGGCGCGTGCGAACGGCTACCAAAAATGGCGGTTCCAATGCGTACTTCGGTGGCTCCTTCGGCGATAGCCAAGGGGAAATCGCCGCTCATGCCCATCGAAAGCCGGCGCAACTCATGACCCTCCTCGGCGCAGCGGTCGCGCAACTCGCGCAACTGCCGGAAACAGGCGCGCACCTCGCCGGGATCTTCCGAAAGCGTCGCCAGCGTCATCAGCCCTTGCACGCGCAGCGTGGAATAGCCTCGCAGGCGCGCCAGGAACGCCGGCAGTTCTTCGGCAGGCAGACCATGCTTGCTCTCCTCGCGCGCGGTCTTCACCTGCACCAGTACGTCCAGGGTGCGGTCTTCGATCTCCAGGCGGTGGTGCAACGCTTCGGCCAGCTCCAGCCGGTCCAGTGATTGCACTTCGCTGGCCAGCCGCGCCACGTCCTTGGCCTTGTTGGTCTGCAGGTGGCCGATCACCACCCAATCGATCGTTTCGCCGGCCAGCGCTGTGGCTTTTTCCTTGATTTCCTGCACCTTGTTCTCGCCGAAGCGACGCAGGCCCAGCGCCAATGCCGATCGCACCACGTCCGGGCCGAAGGTCTTGCTTACCGGCAGGATGTTCACCTCACTGGGATCGCGGCCCGCCGCGCGGCATGCCTCGTCCACCCGCGCGCGTACCGCTGCCCAGTTCGCCGCCAAGTGCGCGGTATCGCTCACCGCGAACCCTGCTGGAAATGACGCGCCACCACGTCGGCCACCACCATCGAGACTTTCTTTCCGGTGGGAATGTGCAGGAACTCGTTCGGGCCGTGGGCGTTGGAATGCGGTCCCAGCACGCCGGTGATCAGGAATTGTGCCTGTGGAAACTTCGCGCCCAGCATGCCCATGAAGGGAATCGAGCCGCCCTCGCCCATGTAGGCGGCCGGCGCGCCGAAGTAGTGCTGCGACGCGTCGGCTACCGCCTGTTCCAGCCACGGCGAAAGCTGTGGCGCGTTCCAGCCGCTGCCATCTTTTTCCAGCTTGAAGCTGACCTTGGCGCCGTACGGCGGGTCCTGTTCCAGCAGTTGCTTCACGAATTCACCGGCTTTGGCGCCATCCAGCGTCGGCGGTACGCGCAGGCTGAGTTTTACCGAGGTTTTCGGGCGCAGCACGTTGCCCGCGCTTTCCAGCGGCGGCAGGCCTTCTGCGCCGGTCACCGCCAATTGCGGCCGCCAGGTGCGGTTGAGCACCAGTTCGGTGAGGTCTTCGGTCACCGGCTGCATGCCGTTCACGAACGGGAATTTCTGATAGATCGCCTTGCCGAGCACGCCTGCCGCGGCCTTGGCCTGCTCGATGCGTTGCGGCGGAATTTCCGCGTAGAGTTCCTTCGGCTTGATGTGGCCGGTTTCCGGATCCTCCAGGCGCGACAGCAGTTCGCGCAAAACGCGAAAACTGGACGGCACCACGCCGGAGGCGTCGCCCGAGTGCACGCCCTCTTCCAACACCTGCACGGTAAGTTCGCCACCGGTCATGCCGCGCAGCGACGTGGTCAGCCACAACTGGTCGTAGTTGCCGCAACCCGAATCCAGGCACACCACCAGCGAAGGCTGGCCGATGCGCGGCGCCAGGTGATCCACGTAATACGGCAGGTCGTAGCTGCCCGATTCTTCGCAGGCTTCGATCAGGATCACGCAGCGCGCATGCGGAATGTTCTGCTCCTGCAGCGCCAGCAACGCGGCGAGCGAGCCGAAGATCGCGTAGCCGTCGTCCGCGCCGCCGCGTCCGTAGAGCTTGTCGCCCTTCAACACTGGCGTCCAAGGGCCTAGGCCTTCCGACCAGCCGGTCATCTCCGGCTGCTTGTCGAGATGGCCGTACAGCACAACGGTGTCATCGCCCTGGCCCGGCACTTCGATATAAATCAACGGCGTACGGCCTTGCAGCCGCACCACTTCCAGCGTGGCGCCGGGCAAGTGCGGCAACTTGCTGCGCGCCCAGGTTTCCATCAGCTTCACGGCCGCATCCATATGGCCATGTGCTGCCCACTCCTTGTCGAACATCGGCGATTTGTTGGGAATGCGGATGTATTCCACCAATTGCGGAACGATCTCGGCATCCCACAGATCGCTGATGTAACGGGTGACGCGCGCGGTATCCATACGGACTCCATCGGGGAAGTGAAAGCGGGATTTTAACAGCGTGGGCTATCCCACTCTTGCTGCAAGGAACCATGGCAGCCCGTCTTCGTGGAAAAACCGATGCTCACAACCTCCGCAGCGTCCCGCTGACACTCACGTTGGCGCAACCCAGCCATTCCTGCACGTACTGCACCGACTGCGCCATCGCGCGAGCGGCGGCGAAAGTGATCGTGCGGCGCCGATAGGCCGCGTATATCCCAAGGAGCACACCTTTCATGCTGAAAAAAATCATCGCCATCGCCGGCCTGACCCTGGCGCTCGCCCTGCCCGCTTTCGCCGCCACGCCGGTCAACATCAACACGGCGGATGCCGAAACCATCGCCAAATCGCTGGATGGCATTGGTTTGGCCAAGGCGAAAGCCATCGTCGCCTTCCGTGACGAGCATGGCCCGTTCAAGAGCGCGGACGACCTGGCGCAAGTCAAAGGCATTGGCGCAGCCACGCTGCAGCGCAATCACGATGCGATTCTGCTGAGCGGCGAAGGCGCCAAGGCGGAAGAAACACCGGCCAAGCCCAAGCACGCCAAAAAGTCCAAAGAGGCCAAGGAGGAGGCCACTCAAGACTGATTCGCATTGGCCGATACGGTCCGCACAGGACCGTATCGCCAAGCACCGCTTGCGCTACACTCCGCGGCGCTGAAAACCATATCCGCCATCGCAGCCAGCCTCCATGATCCTTCCGCGCTACCGTATCGACGCCTCCACGATCCGTGGTGCGGGCAAGGGGTTGTTCCTGGAAGAAGCCATCGACGCGGGGCGCATCATCACCGCGCCCGATGCCATCGAACGCACGTATCGGCTGGAAGAACTGCAAGCCACACCCGAGCAGATGTACGCCAGCGCCCGCTGGTTCGAAAACCGCTACACGCTGTCACCGGACTGGCCGGACGAGTGCTACATCAACCACAGCTTCGAGCCGACCGGCCTGTGGCATCTCGGTTTCGTGTTTGCCTTGCATAATTTGCCGGCCGGTACCGAGATCACGGTGGACTACCGTCACCTGCTGCCGCCAGGCCAGGAAGAGGACTTTATCGACACCGCCACCGGTGAGAAAATCATTGGCCTGCCATGGGACGAAAGCTTGATGACCACCACCCGCGCCCTGGCCAGAGTGTTGGATAACGCATGCTTAGCGACTGATCGGCAATGATCGATATTCCCACCATCGAAACCGAGCGTCTTCGCCTAACGGCGCTGGCCGAACGCCACTTCAACGACTATGCCGCCATGCTCGCCGACGCGGAGAGCACACGCTGGATCGGCGACGGCCTGCCGCTCGATCGCACCAACGCCTGGCGTTCGTTGGCCATGCTGATTGGCCACTGGCAATTGCGCGGCTACGGCATGTGGGCGCTGGAACTGAAAGCTACTGGCGAATTCGTCGGCCGCGCAGGGCTGTTGCATCCGGAAGGATGGCCGGACGTGGAAATGGGTTGGATGCTCAAGCCAGATCATCGTCATCACGGCTATGCCACCGAAGCCGGCGCCGCGATCCTCGATTACGCTTGGAATCAATTGCATTTACAGCGCGTGATCAGCCTGGTGCGCGTAGGCAACGACGCCTCCGACCGCGTCGCCGAACGCCTCGGCGGCGAGCATATCGAAGACATCGATTTCTTCGGCAGCGACAACCACGTCTTCGCCTATTACGCGCCACATCGCAACTTTCGGCGTCACGCTTTCGCCTGAGCCACGTTGAGTTGGCGTAGGTTGGGTTACCCCGGACTTGATCCGGAGTAACCCAACAATGGGTATGCCAGCCTATGGATTATTGAGCCGTGGCTTGACTGGCAAGTAATCGCCGTAACGCTTGTCTTGATGATTCACTCGCGCGCATAAGCTGCCGTCGCACAAGCTCACATCGGCATGGTTGTAAGCGCGCATCAGCTCGGCCTGGATCTGGTTTTCCGCAATCACATTACGGTAATGCCACAACGTGCCCGCCCCGGCCACCGCTACCAGCAGCATGAGCGCCGCCACGCCCGCCACCAGCCAGCTCAGCTTGCGAACAACGGAGTCCATCTCAGCTTGCGATTGCATCAACCGCTGCGTGACGCCTTGAATGTGGTTGACGCTATCGATCACGCCTCGAGTGAAACCGTCCAACGGTTGATTCAACCCTCGCTGCACTGCTTGCGTGGTATCTGCGGTGAGTTGGCTCAGCGTATGCTGCGCGGCCCGCTGAAGCAGCCCAGGCGCAGCATTCACCGTGTGCTGCAATGCATCGGTTGCCTGCCGGTTGCTCTGGCCTAGCTCCTGGATCAATCGGGACAGGCGCTCTACCAGGCCCGCCGCATTGACGATGTCCTTCTTCAATGCATCCATGTATATGTCCCATCTTTTTGGCGATTGGAACGCCTCAGAGGCTTAGCACCTTGGCTTGAGTCTGCGTCTGCTGTGCCAACTGCTGCTGCATTTGCTGGAGCTGCGATTCCAATGCGAGCTGGCGTTCCTGCATGTCCACGCGCTCCGCTGCCTGAGCCTGGAAATCGCGGCAGACGTCCGTTTGCGCGGCCTGACTCAGTGTCTGCTGGAACAGGTCATCGTTTCCATACTGCGCCGCCACGCACAGGCGATCGAAGATGTCGTCCACGCTAGCCCTCGCCGTCAACGGCCGCTCGTGCAGCTGTTGCATCGAGGCATGCGGCGACAGGTTGTGCAGGGGCAAATCCTGCGGCACACCAGGCGGAAGATCCATGACGGGGTGTTGCTGACGCTGCAGGTCCTGCATGTAGTTGTGCGCGAACACCGCGGCGGGCTGATTGTGGACCTTGTCCCAGAAATTGGCGATGCCGTGCGCCTTGCCGATGGCACCCAACTCCGCCGACGGTTCTCTCCAATGGCCCGGCTGGTGGCGCTGGTAATCGGCGTAATCCATGTACTCCACCGTGCTGCCTACCGGTTGGGCTAGCGCCGAGACCGGATCGTGATACATGCGCTGGTTGATGACGTGCTCATGCGCGGACTCCACGTTCATGCCCAGGTGTCGCGCCATGGTGGCTGCGCCGAAGGCGTTGAAGGTTTCGGCGTGGATGCCGTACATCGTGGCTTGCAGTTGGGCGTGAGCGCCGCCGAGGGAGTGGCCAGTGGTGCTTATCTTCGATAGGGGAATGTTGTTGTCGTGAGCATAATTCAACGCCCAGCGCATAGTGGCGGCCGCTTCAGGCCACTGAGTGGAAGCGCCCATCATGCCCATGCTGAGATCCGCAATGGCATCGTGAACATTGGACGGATCGGTCCCCTTGTTGGTGACAATCAGTTGCCTAGTCTCACGATCTTGAACAACAGCACCGCGATAGTTGGTGGCTGAGGATGGCGAAACATACAGAATGTCATAGTCGTCGGCATCGCTCCTGATTGACGTGCCAGGAATAAGCGGATCATAGATTGCACTAGAAAGGAACGCGTATTGTTCAGCCGGCAGTGGCATATTCATCTCCTGAATGGATTACTCATTCTGAGTGGTGCGAATCATTCGAGCTTCCCACCTGCCTTCTCCTCTGGATGCATAGGCTCAAGGAAATGGCTGAAAAATCCGGGTTGGTGTGGGCGCAGCGGTACCGAATCTCTCGACACATGGATAGTGATGGGTATCCGGCTGTAGTGCGGAACGTCCGCCAATGGCCTTCTACCCAGACACTGTTGCGGGAATTCGTTGGCGATAAATTGACAAATGGCATTGAAACTTGCGCCGGGCACTATGTCTTTGTCCAATCCCCAATCGGTAAACGCCATCCGCTTGGTGTATTTGTCGTGGACGTGAAGATTTGGCGCGGCGAACTCCCAATTGCACGCTTCGCGGTCATAGCGATCCAGATAAATAGTGAAGTCCGCGTGCGTTGGATCGCTACTCTCGTTTGGGATATCAAACGTGCCATAGGGATACCGAAAATTCCCAGCCCACCAATTGGCGATATACCCGCACTCCTCCTGCTGATTCTGGTACAGCGCACTCATCGTCACTGCATAACGCTTGGCATCTTCTGGATTGTCGAAATCCACCCGGATATGGATGGCTTCTTTCGGATGCGGATTGAGCGGTGGCGGACTGAGGTCCTTTTTTTGCGTGCATCCCGCAAGGATGAGCACCAGGAACAAGAAGAGCCGTCTTGTCATCAACCACGCCATCCAATATGCGCCATCGTTTTGCATGAGCTGAGACTTTTTAGCGCAACCATACGGCACCGCAAAGTCAGCCATCCAGCCGCTTCGTGTAGGCGGTGAAAGACAAAACCACAAGAGTTTCTGCCGCACACGCTGAGCCGTGCAACACGCAGTCCACAACCTCAAATGAAGCAAGGACGATCTTCAGCTCAATACCACGCGCGGCATTGTCGAGCCCCGGATCAAGTCCTGCATGGGCAGCTCTTTCGATTTCGCCATACGTTAGGGTCGCTTCACGGACACGCGGCTTCGATATCGGCAACCGCGTGCCAACTCTCCCAGACTATCCTGGATGCGCTTTCGGTAACGGCGACTCAACCGAAGCCACGTCGTGGAATCCAGCCATATTGGGTTGGCGCGGCGTAATCCATCGTTGCTGGGTTACGCTGCGCCAACCCAACGCCAGTGCGCGGTACGCGGTTACATCTCGCGTCGACCTGGCGCCACATCACGCGCCACATCCGCCAGTGCAAACAACCGCGCCGTGCGCATCCAGCCGAACGCCAGCACGATGAGCTGGCTCAACAGCAACGCTAGCGTCATGCCCACCACGCCTACTGCGGTGACATGGATGCGCAGCAAGCCGAACACCGACGCCAGCACCAGGCCGACCAGCGTCACTACCAGATAGAACGCCAGCGTCTTCACCGGCCTGCGGACCAACTGCTTGATGCCACGCCATAGCGCGCGCGTGGCCGAACGCAGAGACGTATCCGCAATGAACGCGGCACGGGCCGATTCCACGATCGACTGCATCAGCACGAACATGATGATCAGCACCCAATGCGCAATATCGGCATAGCGATCCGCTTGCGATTCCAGCACCGCCTGTTCCGAATGCTTGTCGACCAAATGCGTGCCCAGCAGATGCACGCCAATCACCAGGCCGTAGGGAATCAGCGACCACAGCAGTACGCGAAACATGCGGCCGTATTCCACCAAGCCGCTCTGCAGCAAGCCGCCGAAACCCAGCACGCGCCCTGCCCGGCCGCTACCGACCACCATGCCTGCCAGAAACGGCGACAACAGCAACGTAGTTGCCTGCGCGAGCGCCAGATCCGTCACCAGCCATTGCGGATGATCGGAGAAAGTGGCGATCACATCGCCGAACATGATGTCGCTGAAACCATGAGCCCACTGCATCGAATGCACCGATGCATCGAGCAGGCCGCTCAGCATGCGCCATAGCGGCAAGGCCACCAGCGCCACCGGAATCAGCATGATCAACAGCCACAGCAACAGCAGACGCCATTGCACCGCCGCGCGCATGCCGGAAAACACCGCTGCAAAACCATTGGAACGAGACATGTCGGTGGTCCTCACATGGTTGCCAGCATGGAATAAAGCGTTTGCAGCAGAGCGGAAACGTCGGCGGTCCAACGCCGCGAAGCCGCGCCATTGGGCTCGGTCGTCAGGCTGTTGTTGAGGCGATCGCGATCCAGCAGATTGTGCCGATCCGGGTCGAGCTCGGCCGACACCGCCTTGCTCGGCTTGACGAAATCGAAGCGCGCCCAGCGACGGTCGTCGTTCCAGCTGATGTCCTCGTGCGTGCCGTCTTCGAAGGTCACGCGCAGCAGTTCGGGAGCCGCAACGCCGTCGCGGCGCACGGTGATCGTGCTGTGCCAGGGATAAGGTCCAGGCGCGCCGGGTTTTGCGTTGGGGTGCGCCTTGTCCCACTCGCTGTGCTTCTTGTCGATCTCCTTGTCCAGATCCGATCCGAGCACAGCGAGTGGGTTGCCATCCTTCCACGTCACGCCGGCCTGCGGCAGCACTTCGTAGCTGTCGATGTCGGCGACCTTGTCGTCGATGAAAGCAGTGCCGTAGATGTATTCGTTGAAGATGGCGTCGACCCCCTTGGCGTCGCCGGAGCTGTCGATCAACGCCGCGCGCAGATCGGCCACTGAGGGATGGCGGAAATGCCAGCGTTGATAGTAGAGACGGAACGCCTTCTCCAACGCCGGCCGGCCCAGCCGTTCTTCCAGATCGTGCATGGCCGTGGCCGTGCGCGAATATACGGTGCCGTAGCTGGTGGCGGAAAGGCGATCCCAACTGTTTTGCGCCAGCG
>Ga0207702_10000207_pt1 | contig 69989 bp, 65 predicted proteins | sample KBSCornC62_FD_184302 | JGI IMG/M metagenome (GOLD analysis project Ga0207702, IMG submission 184302) | Corn rhizosphere microbial communities from Kellogg Biological Station, Michigan, USA - KBS Corn C6-2 (SPAdes) (version 2) | ecosystem: Host-associated > Plants > Roots > Rhizosphere > Soil ...
AGCACAGCCATTCCCGCGAATGCCAGGCCTGCCGCCATAATTGCATCTTGGTTCCACAGTGGGCTTTGCCGATTGCTTGCCATCGCCGATCTCCTCTCCGTCATGGCTCGAAACTACCGGTGGCGAGCTAGGGACGCCTCTTAAAATCGGCAAACGCCGGCAATTCACCGGCAAGTGACCGTGCCGGGGTGTTCAGGGAGCGACCGAGCGAAAGAACTACGGCCGGCGGGTCGAGTTCTCAGCCGATACGGTTCGAGGACCGAGAGCGCGAGTGATCTTGGAACTTCCGATCAACCAAGGGTTAGCGCAGGCCGTTATATGCTTGAGGTCATGGCTGGGCGAAAAATCCCGAGAAAGCTCAATTCGCAGGATGCCATTCCCGGAACGAAGCCCCGAAGTTCGGTTCCACACGAGTTCGTTCTCGATTCTCTCGCGCCAGTGTCGCCCTGGACTCGTCCGATGTTCGGATGCACCGCGATTTATGTCGGGGAGAAGATTGTATTGATCCTCCGCCAGAAACCGAGTTTCGAGCGCGACAACGGCGTCTGGCTGGCAACGACCCAGGAGCACCACTCCAGCCTGCGACAGGAATTCCCCAATATGAGGTCGATCGAGTTACTCGGGGAAGCGGTCAGCAACTGGCAGATCTTGCCCGTGGAGGCCCCGGATTTTGAAGAGTCCGCAATGCGCGCATGTGAACTGGTGGTTGCCGGAGACCCGAGAATCGGGAAGATCCCAAAGAAACGCCGCTCTCCAAACACCCCTCAAATCCCAAAAGCAAAGCGAAAGGCTAAACAACGGCGAGAGCGATAAGAGCTCTCCCCGGGGACGGGCCCTTGGAGACTCCTACTGCCCAGATCTTGCTTGCGAGTTGAACAGGCTTACTCGAGCGGCTGCCACTGCTTGCATTCTTTGACGGTAATGGAACCGCTGAACGGGGGCATGGCGTTATAGCGAATGACCCCTTCCGAGGTTACGCAGAAACTTCGGCTGCCGGTGCCGACCGCTACCGGGGTCGCGACTGCCACAAACTCCTGGCAGAGCAATTTCGGGCACGCCTGTCCGAAGGTGAAGTTATATCCTGATTTTTCGCACCACGCCCCCACCTTGCACTCCGGTTTCGCCAGTGCCATGTCGAGAAGGCCCGCATGTTTGGGGGTGTAAACGCCCGGGGCATTCGGGTCGGACCCCAACGAAGCTAAGTCGCGGGCGTATCCTCGGGCGGGATAGGCGTTCGAGTAGGCTGTCTGCGCGGTCATGATCCTCTGCATGTTTGCGAGCGCCGCGGCTTCATTGGAAGAGTTCTTGGCGCGCAACAGGTTCGGGAGCGCCGCCGCGGCCGCAATCAATATCGTGCTGGCATCGAAAGCTTGGCTCATGCTCTTACTGCGAATGGTCGTCTCATCCGCGTAAGCACAGGTTACCGTGGGACTGGTCGCTGCCGATCCATGAAAGGGCGAGTTGCCGAGTTCTGGTGACAAGCGCGATAGCTGCATTCCCATCAGTCTGATTGGATCCTGGTAGTACAGGGCGGAGGCTTGCGTCGAATGGTCGGGCAGAGCTCCCCGGAAGGCGCTCGACCTGGCCAAAGATTCACCGCCCAGGTGCAGGCGAACCGCCTCCCGAACACTGGCGTCACTTGAGGCAATTACCAGGAAGCCATCCGCGAAGGCATATCCGATCTCAGTTGGCTTGGCGGGCGAAGGTACTGTCAGGTTGTGGTAGGTGATGCCAGCTTCGATCGATTGCCGCGCCTGCAGTGGAGCGACAGCGAGCAGCTTCGAAAATGTCTGCTCGACGCGCGCAGGGTCATTCACCTGCAGAATCGCCTTCCATGCCGGGTGGTCTTTCTCGATATTGTCGACCTCGAGCGTGATCTCTCCTCCCAATTGGCTCAACAGATCATCCTTCAAGTTAATCCCGAGACCCTGTTGCATTTGGTCCATTTGTGCGAACGCATTCGGGTTCGACGAGGTAGCCAAAGTTTGGACGTCGTCGAAGATGCTGCCCAGATTCTTGAGCGCGATGCTGGCGACCAGAATGGCTTGTGGTGAGGCGAAATCAAGGCTGCGCAGGTCGCGGGGAGCCGCCAGCCACGAAGCCAGTGCCCGCCGCGGACGCGTGAAACTCAGTTCGCCTTCGCTGCTGGGTTGTCCTGGGAGGCCACGGTGTTCCCACACCGCATATTTCATATCTCCAAAGCCGGTCTGCTGGAGTATTTGACCCTGTTGCGCAGGAAGAGGCGTTTGACTGAGGATGGTTTCAAGATCAGCCCCGGCAATCACCGCCACGCCACCTACATAGCCTCGTTGCAAGCGTTGCCCAAATGGCTTGGCAGCAAAATCACGCTTTCCCGTGTCCAGCTGGCGACTGAAATTGCGCACCGTCTCCAAGTCCGGAGCGGCAATCACGAAATCCGGCCTTATTAAGATCGTGAATTGGCGGGGCGTCGACTCAATCGCGCTCGCTAGCCCTGGGTTGTCGAGGATCCGCACCGATGGTTTCGAACCGCCGGAGGCTAACTGAACCGCGAAATCCAGAGCTGCCTTCAGTCCGGGCTTGCGGACCTCTGCGAGCAAGGCGAAACTTGGCGATTTCGATCCGTTCACTGATCCTACGGCGACAATCTCGTCTCCCACGTATTGAGCAAGGTTGCTGACGGCCTCAACCGCCATCTCGAACTGCGGGCCACTCTTTGCCATCTCCGGACTTCGCCACCACTTTCGCAGTTCCGGACGGGATTCCCGCTCCTCGCGAAAGATCCCCAGCGCCTGCTTGGCGGCATCCCCGTAGTTGGGAATGGCTGCGTAGAAAACAGTCGACCCCGGCAAAAGAGGCAGTAAACGGCTTTCCTGCCGTGGCGCGGGAACCACGACATCTTTCTGCAACCGATTCAATACTTCGCCAAGATCCTTCAAGGGATATTTGCCAAGCTCTTTCATTTGCTCGGGAGACGGTGCGTCGGTCCTCGTCGTCCGTTGTTGTGCAGAAATGATTGAGATGGAGCTTAAGAAAACCAGGACGCCGACACCAATCCGCTGGTGTATCGAAGATGTGAGACGAGTCATGTCTTACCCTCACGCTGATAAGCTCAGGATAACAACGGCCAGTTCACTCTCCGAGTAACATAAGTAACGGCAGGATGGATCGCGAAATCTATCTCACTTCCAGTGTCATGGTGCAATGAGGACGACTCGCATGGGCGAGCCATTGTAATCAGGGCGTGACCCGAAGTTGTCAGGCGCTAGCCTTGTCCGTGAGAGGCAGAACCTCGCTCGAGGCCGAATCAAGTTCGAGTTGCTCTTGTCCGCTGAGCGCACTCACGCGACCGCGGTAGGTCTTAAGGTGTTTGTTTGCCGTGTCGAACGCCTCTTGTGCCTTATTCAGGTTCTTGCCGACATTTTCAAACTGGTTCTGGAAATGATCGAAAGACTTTTGCGCTTTCGCGAGCTCCTGGCGGCTTTTCTCAAAGCGGCTGGCTACCTCGTACCACTTGTGCACGAGCGCAATGGTCTGCAGGGTCATCAAAAGCGTGTTGGGCGAAACCGGGAAGACGTGCTGCAGGTTGAGCCAATCGGCTAGTTCGCGATTGCGAATGGCTTCCATATAGAGCGTCTCGCTCGGCAGATACATCAGCGCGATTTCTGTCGTCCCGTGCTCCGGTTGAATGTAGGTCTTGATACGCTTGGTTTCCGCTTTCATGACCCGCACGAACTCCACGCGAGCCTCTTCGAGTTCGGATTCCTTGTTGCTTTCAAACAGCCCAAGAATCTGTTCGCGGGGGAACTTGGCATCGATCGGCAAACGGCGTTCTGGGAAGTTGATCATGGCGTCCACGCGTCCGCCTCCATCCACCGAGCACTGCATTTCAAACATATGAGCCGGCAAGAAGTCTGAAAGCAAGCGCTCCAGGCTTGCCTCCCCGAATTGTCCGCGCAAATGGGGAAGCTTTAAAAGATTGTTGAGGTCGTTGATCGAGTGCCCCAGCGCTCCGACCTCGCGCAGTTGTTCTTCGGCGGCTCGCAAATGTTGCTGCACTTTTTCGAACTGCGCAAATCCTTCCTTTATGTTTTGATCGAGTTTCGACTGCACCTGCTCGGTGATGGCCAGCAACTTGGCATCGACCCGCTCGCGAATCGATTCGAGGCTCTCACCGGTTTGCTGATTGAGCCGGGCAAACTCGGATTTCAGCGATTCCGTGGTTAAAGCCAGAGAATTGGTCAGTTCTGACCGGGTTTCGCCCAGTCTTTCCGCCTGTTCCCGGCGGCCTGCCGCCATCTGATTTTCCACAGCCTGACGGATCTCCCTGAACCCGCCGTTCAGCCGGTCAGAAACTTCTTGCCGAAGGTCGCCCTTGGTTTGTTCGAGCCTTGACGCCAACTCGGCCGTCGAGGAGGAAAACTGCTGGCTGAGGGATTGCTGCAAGCCCTCGGAACGCTCGACAAGTCCTTTAAGCGCAGCAGCTTGCGAGCTGCCGGAACGTTGGTACACGACCAGCCACAGCAATTGGACGAGGTTAACACCCAGTAGCAGGCCAAGCAGCAGCGGGAGAGAGGCCAATCGGTAATATCTCCGGTGTAATCGTGATTAGCCAGATTGTAGAGACTATTCTTTTTGAAGCAAAGTAGTTTCTCCCGGGGGCATCTGGAATGTAGGTATGAGCGTCTGAAGTGGCGGCTGGACGGCCATTTCAGCTACTCACAAGCGCTATGTTCTGGCCCCTCATCACGGCGATTTCCCTTCACTTGGCTGCTGGTGCAGCCTTGCCGAAGCCAGCAGCCGGTCCAGATACCTCTCCCCAGAGTTCCTGGCAGCAGATCGCGCCCGACTCCGCTCCGGTTTTCGATCTCGATGCTGAGCATCAACTGCTGGACCTTGCCAATGAGGACCGCCGCCGCGCCGGGCTCGTACCGCTCAGAATGGATGACGGCCTAGTGCGTGCGGCTCGCGCTCATGCCGTCAAAATGGCAGAACAGGAACAGCTTTCCCACCAGTTTGCAGGTGAGCCCTCCCTCACCGATCGTATCTTGGCAAGTTCCCCGCTCCACCTCGGTCGGGCAGGGGAAAACGTCGCTACTGCCCCGGACGCCGACCGGGCCCATCATGCGCTTATGGCGTCGCCCCCGCACCGCGATAACCTGCTCAGCCCGAATTTCAACGTGGCGGGAATCGGCGTAGTGCGCAAAGGCGCGCGGCTGTTCGTTGCGCAGGACTTCGGCGACAGCATCGCGGCCGTGTCCGTTCAAAAGGCGCAAGAGTTGGTTGAAGAAAGTGTCGAGCAATTGCGCGCCCAGGCACATATGCCTGGTTTGACGCGCGTGAGCAATCGCAATACCGAAGCCAGCGCTTGTGCCATGGCCCAAGCCGACTCGCTTAGCGCGGCCGCTCCTCCTCTGGGAGGCTACCAGCTCAAGTACACGAGCCTGACGCCCGACAAGTTGCCGGCAAACATCTTGAAAGTGATCGCCCAGCGCGGCCTCAAGGCTTATTCCGCCGGCACCTGCTACGCTCGCACCGAGAAGTATCCTAGCGGCGCCTTTTGGGTCGTGCTGATCTTTTACTAACCTGCCATTCAGATTGATTTTGCCGGGCTTTGCTCTCCTGTTTTTCGAGCGCGTTTTCTGCCTCGACGCGTACAATGTTGCTATGCGTACCAGCCATGTCTCCGGGGATGACTATCCGCATCGCGGCGTCACCATGCACGAGCTGCCCGTAGGCGCCAACCTTCCCGGCTTGGTCTTCGCAATCGGGAGCGTCCTGGTTTTTCTCTTTGCGATTCCTGCGCTTTGGTACGTGATGGTCGCAGCCGCTGTCATGGGAGTTTTCATCTCAGTTTTTCTTCAGCTTTTTGATCGTCATCACACCAATGAAACCGAGCGCCTCACATTCAGGCTCTAGGCCAGCGAAACGCCGGCTTCTCTTTACAATGACAGGTTGGTTTCGGAAGGGAATTGGAACGCTTGCTCTACCTTACCCGCAAAGCTGAATTCGCCGCCTCACACTATTATCACAACCCGGATCTGTCCCCGGAGGAGAACCAGCGACTGTTTGGAAAGTGCAACAATCCCAACGGGCACGGTCACAACTACGTTCTCGAGGTCACCGTGAAAGGTGAAATCGACCCCCGGTCCGGTTTTGTGGTTGATCTCAAGCAGCTCAAAGAGATCATGAATCGCGAGGTCTTAGACGCCATGGACCACCGCTTCCTGAATAAAGAAGTGCCAGAATTTTCGACCCGCATTCCAACCACCGAGAATCTGGCGATCACTATCTGGCAGCGTCTTCGACCGAAGTTGAGCAAGGCCAGACTCCACCGCGTTCGGGTGTATGAAAATCACGATCTATTCGTCGATTTTTATGGAGAGGAATGAGGCCTTGAAGCATGGTAACCAGGAGACGTCCAATCCTTGAGGGATGGCCTTTTGCTGGTCGGGATCATTCGAGGACTCTAATCAAGCCGAGCAGGCTATCTGCATGAAGGCATATCTGAATCGCCGCTACCGCTTCTCCGCATCGCACCGTCTCCACAGCGGCCAGATGTCCGATGCAGAGAACCGTTCGACTTATGGCAAGTGCAACAACCCGCACGGCCACGGGCATAACTACGTTTTGGAAGTCACGTTCAGCGGGCAGGTCGACGAAAACGGCATGGTCTGCAATCTGGCTGACCTCGATGACTGCGTTCATCGCCATGTTGTAACCAGATTCGACCTCGAAAATCTAAATATGCAGGAGGCGTTCGCGTCTTCGGTGCCGACGACAGAGAACCTTTGCACCGTGATCTACGATATTCTGAAGCGCGAATTTCGCCTGGCGCATCTGGAGAAGGTGCGGCTGGAAGAGACCATGATGAACTCGTTCGAGTACCGGGGAAGCTAAGGCATTGAAATCATGGGCCGATTGAGGCTTGGGAGGCCCGATTGAGGCTTGGGAGGCCCGATTGAACGATGCCGTCAAGAAACAAATTCAGTGGTGCGATGTTTGAATGATTTACCTGTGCCCATGAAGCCAACACTTGAAACCGACACCTTAACCTCTGCCTCATTCGAGGATCTGATGAAGGAGATCCTGGTCCGGTTGGGCGAGGATCCAAACCGCGAGGGGCTCCTTGATACCCCAAGCCGCGTACACAAGGCTTTCCAGTTCCTCACCAAGGGCTACAACGAAGACCCCGAGTCACTCCTGAAGAACGCCCTTTTTACCGTCACGTATGACGAAATGGTGATTGTCAAAGACGTCGAGGTGTTCAGCCTGTGCGAGCACCACGTGCTGCCGTTTTTCGGCAAAGTGCATGTCGCTTACATTCCGAACGGCAAAGTCATCGGACTTAGCAAAATCCCGCGCCTCATCGAGACCTTTTCGCGCCGTCTGCAGATTCAGGAGCGCTTGACCACGCAGATCGCTGAAACCATTCAGAAAGTTATCCAGCCGCAAGGCGTTGGCGTGGTCATCGAAGCCCGACATCTCTGCATGATGATGCGCGGTGTCGAAAAGCAACACTCGGCGGCGGTTACATCCTCCATGCTCGGCTGCTTCCGCGACGAACAGGAAACCCGCCAAGAGTTTCTGTCCCTGATCCGCCAGCGTCCGAACGGCGTGTGACCATGGCTATTTCCCAGGTTAGGCTGTAGCCCGACCGGCGTCTCTATAGGCGGCAGGAGGGCGTCCCTGAGCTACTTTGCTTTCAGGCGGCACCTAGACTTGGGGCAGGTTACTGGGGGCGTCTAGAATCATTTTCGCAGATGAAGAAATCTACTCGCAGTTCTGGTACTGCTTCGAAGACGGACCCTGCCACCTCTTTCCACGGCAAAGTTGCGCTGATCACCGGCGCGACACAAGGCATCGGCCTTGCTCTTGCCCGATCGCTTGCCGAAGAAGGGTGCAGCCTCATCCTATGCGCGCGCGATCGCAAGCGCCTGGCGGCGGCTGAGTCCGAGCTTGGTTTGAAGCAGATCCCGGTGCAAGCTTTTTCCTGCGATGTCGCCGACGAGAAAAGCGTCGCTTCGATGTTCGCTGCCATGCGCAAAAAGGTTTCGCACCTCGACATCCTGATCAATAGCGCCGGAATCGCTCATGCTTTACGGTCGATCAGCGAACTCAAGACCCAAGAATGGAACCAGGTCCTGGCTACCAACCTGACCGGCACGTTTCTTGTCTCGCGCGCCGCGCTGTCCTTGATGTCGCGCGGGTCCTCGATCGTGAACATTTTGTCGATGTCTTCCAAACGCGCCTTCCCCAACCTCGCCGCCTACACGGCGTCCAAGTTCGGTGCCCTGGGCCTCACCCATGCTCTTCGGGAGGAGCTCCGTTCGCAAGGGATTCGGGTCATCGCCGCACTTCCGGGTTCCACCGATACCGCCATTTGGGACACGCTTTGGCCCGAAGCCCCCCGCAACAAGATGATGCGCGCCGAAACCGTGGCCCAGGCCATTGTTGCTGCCCTGAAACTTCCCCCGGAAACGACGGTCGAGGAACTTGAGCTGATGCCCACAGGGGGCCCACTCTAATTTGGGGTTTCCTTCGACCCGAACGAGATTCAACTTGCCTTCTACTTAGTCCTGGAGTAACGTGCTTGCCACCTTGGTTCTTCCCCAAGGGAGCAAACATGGTGCTCCGTTTTTACCTGGTCGCGTATTGCTTGACCGCGGCGTTTTGTTTTTCCCAAACGCATTCCGCTGCGCCAAACCAAGCCGCTCCGGACACTCGCCCATCCGCCAAAGTTGCTGCCCGCGACGGCAGCATCCGAGACATCGGCTCCATTGGTACTCGCAATCTCGGCTGCGGACGCGGCTTGGGCAATTGGTATAGCCTCGATCGCCAGGAGGCCATGGGTAAGGAATACTCGGCCCAGATCGAAGCGACCTCTAAGCTGGTGAAAGATCCAGAGATTGTCGAGTACGTCAACCGCATCGGGCAGAACCTTGTCCGCAATTCCGACTCGCAGGTTCCGTTCCACATCAAGGTGATCGAGTCGGACGATGTCAATGCCTTCGCTCTCCCTGGCGGTTTTTTCTACGTCGACACCGGACTCATCCTCGCCGCCGACAACGAGGCGGAACTCGCCGGAGTCATGGCACACGAGATCGCGCACGTTGCTGCCTGCCACGCTGCCCGCAGCCGGACCCGCGGCCAGCTGATGAACATGGCGTCTTTGCCTTTCATGCTGGTGGGAGGGCCGATTGGCTATGCCGCGTATGAGGGCTTGACCATCGCGACTCCGCTGACTTTTTTCAGATTCTCCCGCAAGTTTGAGGCGGAAGCCGATTTTCTGGGGGTGCAATATATGTACAAGGCAGGCTACGATCCCCAGGCGCTGACATCCTTTTTTGAGAAAGTGAGAGCCATGGAAGGCCGGCATGAAAGTCCCGTCGCCAAAGCCTTCCGTACCCATCCCCAAACGCCCGATCGCATTCTCAAGACCCAGAACGAAATCGCGACCCTGCTGCCGCCGGAGATGGAATACAAACTAGATTCCTCAGAGTTTCAAGACGTCAAAGACCACTTGAATAAAATGCAAGGCGGCCTGAGACTTCAGAGCCCCAATCGTCCCACTTTGAAGCGACGCCCCAGCCTCCCCGACCTGGTTGGCGACTAGCCGGAGGAAAGACAGGGAACTCGATCCGAGGTCTATTCCGCCATTTCACCTGAGGGTCCTGCGAGGCCTGGCGGCGAGTTACGGAAGCTTCCCCTGTGCCAAATCTCTTACCAGGGTCAAGTCCGCTTCAAGAAAATCATAGGTTGGAAGATCTTTCGGATCGGCCCACACAATCTCCCGGAAAATCCGGTTCTCGAGTTCGCCTGCGTATTCGAGCACCTGGAAAAACCGCAGCTCGACTGAATTTCCCCCGGGATACTTATGCTGAATGCGCACGACTTCATCGTCCACGACCGCCGCAATGCCCAGTTCTTCGTCCAGTTCTCGCCGGAGGGCATCCCGCGGCTGTTCGCCCTCTTCGATTTTCCCCCCCGGAAACTCCCACTTGAGCGGCATGGGCTGGTGCCGGGTGCGCTGACAAATCAGGATTTTCCCGTTTTTCCAGATGAGTGCCGCCACAACGCGTTTCATAAAAGATCTTGGTGCCCCTGGCACTTACGGAATTTTGTCGAAGTTATCAACCCACGCAGCGCAACCGAACTCTAGTGACACGTTACGCCTAGCGTTCCATGCATCGTAATCCTTCGACTTGTGGAAAGTACTCCGGATGAATGGCAGCCGCCAACGCTCGCAAGCCTTGCATCAACGTTGAGGCGGGGGTATTGAGATACTCGTCTCGTATGCAGTAGACGCGTCCTGCCTTCACTGCCGGCAGGTCCTGCCATCCCCGCGACACGGTTAGCTTCTCCAGCGGGACGCGATCCCCTGCGCCACACCAGGCTGCAATCAAGACCTCGGGTCCGGCTTGAGAGACCGTAGCCGGATCAATCTGCGCGCCCGGTGTGCCGATGAATTTTCCTCCGGCTGCCTTTACCAATTCCGCGACCCAGGGCTGCGATGCAATCAACGGCTTTCCCCACTCCTCGCAGAACACCTGCGGGTGCGCAAGGCCCGCTGTGCGCTCCTGCACGTTTGCGATCTCTTCCTGCATGCGACCAACCAGCTTCACACCTTCTTCTCGCGCATCTACCAGTCGCGAGATGATGCTGACATCGGAATAGATATCGGCCAGCTTTTTCGGCGATAGCGCGAGCACCGGGATCCCGGTTTTGAGAATTTCAGAGACCGACCTTTCCTGGTATGGGACGGAAGCGATCACAAAATCCGCCTGGATTCGCCGGACTTGTTCAGCCTGTACCGTCCAGGTATCGGCAACAATGGAGATGTTCCGTTCCTTGAGTTCGGGGCAAACCGCCACGCAATACTTCGTGCACGCCGCCAATAAGTCGAGCTTCCCCAACTCTTTGAGAATGACGGTCACACTCGGCTGCAGTGACACAATCCGGCTTGGGGTCAGAGGGCTTTCCATTCCAGTAGTATGACAAACCCTGTTCGGGGGAAGCGCCGTATTTGCTCAATCTAGCAAGGGCGAACTCCGGCAAATACGAAAATTTCTGCGAATCGGCACCACGGCTGATCCGGGGCCCGAATCCAAGCGAAGCCAGGGGTAGCCCTTCGGCAGATTAGAATACTCCCCGTGTATTCCCCCCGGCTTCTTGATCATTTCGAGCACCCTCGCAATGTCGGAGTGCTCGATAGGGCTCATGCCACGGCGCAACTTGAGAACCCCGTCTGCGGAGACATCCTCAAATTGACGGCGTGCTTTGATAACAACACCATCACGGAAATCCGTTTTCAGGCGAAAGGCTGCGTCCCTTCGATCGCCTGTGGTTCAGCGCTCACGGAACTGGTTCACGGTAAGACCCCTGGGGAGGCTTCGTCGGTGACCCGAGACGACATTCTTCGCGCTGTCGGAGGTGTTCCCCCCGCCTCGAGCCATGCGGCACAGCTTGCCATCGATGCCTTGCGATCGCTACTCGAAAGCCTTTCTGCGCGGTAATTTTTTCAGGCGATCGCGGGATCTCTAGGGAGGGCTTTCTTCTTCTTGCTCGATGCCCGGTAACTCGGAGCGCCCCTGTGCAGTGTTATCTTTAGTCCGTAGATGATGGACATTCTCAGGCAACTTTTCGAGCAGCATTTTCAGACACCGGTGGTGCAAATTCAGCCCCTGCAGGGCGAGCTCGGCGGTTCCGGGCGGCGCATCGTGCGCCTTCACGGCGAAAGCGTCCGGGCAATTGGAATTCTTTATAACGTGCGGGAAGAGAACCTTGCATTTCTAGAGTTCTCGCGCCACTTTCGCCGGCATCGATTGCCCGTTCCGGAAATCTATGCCGATGATCTAGCGCACGACGCTTATCTCGAAGAGGATCTCGGGGACACGACGTTGTTCGATTTTCTCTCCGCCCATCGCAGTGGCGAGACCATCGCCCCGGCCGTGGTGGACGCCTATCAGAAGGCGATTGAGTTCCTGCCCCGCTTCCAGGTGGTCGCGGGCCGTGACTTGAATTACAAAGTCTGTTATCCGCGCTCCAGCTTCGATCGCCAGTCGATCGCCTGGGACTTGAATTATTTCAAGTACTATTTTCTTCGCCTGGCGGGCATCCCTTTCAACGAGCAGGCCCTGGAGCAGGATTTCACGCGGCTTACCAAGTTCCTGCTCAATGCTCCGCACGATTACTTTCTGTATCGTGATTTTCAGTCGCGTAACATCTTGCTTCGCGATGGCCATCCATATTTCGTCGATTATCAGGGAGGGCGCAGAGGCGCGTTGCAGTACGACGTCGCTTCCATTCTTTACGACGCCAAAGCCGATCTGCCGCCGGCGGTTCGCGAGCAGCTGCTTGACCACTACCTCGATGCCCTGGCGAATTACGTTTCGCTTGGTCGCGACGCCTTTTTCGAGCACTACTATGCCTACGTCTATGTGCGTATCATGCAGGCGCTCGGCGCCTACGGTTTCCGCGGATTCTACGAGCGCAAACCTCACTTCCTGCAAAGCGTTCCTTATGCCCTGAAAAACATCCGCTGGCTCTTGCACAACGTGGAACTGCCGGTTCAGTTGCCCACTCTCACGGACTGCTTTCGCGCCATGCTCGGCTCGGAGAAGCTTCAGCAACTGGGGGCGGAAAAACACAACCCAGACGCCGCGAGCGCATCCTCTCCACTGACGGTGAGAATCTTCAGCTTCTCTTTCCATCGCGACGGCATTCCCCGGGACGAAAGTGGCAATGGAGGCGGCTTCGTTTTTGATGGACGCAGCCTTCCCAACCCCGGGAGAGAAGAGCGTTTCAAGGCTCTCACGGGGAAAGATGCCCCGGTCGCGGAGTATCTCAACCAGCAGGAGAGCGTACACCGCTATCTGGCTAATGTGTACGCCCTGGTGGACGGTAGTGTGAATGAATATCGGCGGCGCGGCTTTTCGAACCTGATGGTTTCCTTCGGCTGCACCGGGGGGCAGCATCGTTCCGTTTATCTGGCAGAGCAACTTGCGAAACATCTGCGTGCAAACAATGGCATTCGGGTTGATGTCCGGCATACCGAACAGGAGAAACGCGGCCAATGAAGGCCATGATTCTGGCCGCCGGCCTCGGCACCCGGCTTCGTCCGCTCACCAATGACCGGCCCAAAGCTCTGGTCGAGATCAACGGCCGCACCCTGCTTGAGATCACGCTTGCCCGCCTGCGCGTGTTCGGCGTGAACGATGTGATCATCAATGTCCACCATTTCGCGGATGTACTAACTGGCTATCTTGCGGCCAACGGCAACTTCGGAATGCACATCGAGATCTCGCGCGAAGACGAACTTCTGGACACCGGCGGCGGCCTAAAAAAAGCAGCCAATTTCTTCCTGCAGGATGCAGACGAGCGGCCGTTTCTTCTTCATAACGTGGATGTGCTCAGCACCATCGATCTTGAGGAAATGCTGAGAGTTCTTCGCCGCGAAGATGCGCTGGCGGTTCTCGCCGTTCGGAATCGCAGCAGTTCGCGCTATCTTCTCTTCGATCCAGCTTCGGAGCTTGTCGGCCGGCGGACGGCGAAGGGTAACGCCGCACCCGAAACGGAGCTCGCGAGGCATGAGAGCAATCCCGAGGCCCTGGCGTTTTGCGGTATTCAGGCGATCTCGCCGCGGCTGCTGAAGCTCATGACCGAGTCGGGTGTTTTTTCCATCATCCAAACCTATCTTCGTCTTGCCGGCAGAGGAGAGAAGATTCTCGGCTTCCGTGCTGACAATTACTACTGGCGGGATCTCGGAAGAGCGGAGCATCTGCTGGAAGCCTCAAGCGATGTCAGCACTGGGACCCTTGCCCTGCCAAATTGCCGCTAGAGGGGTAATCTCAAGAGGTGACGGGTGTAATTTGTTTGGGCTTGGTCCCCATGCAAAGCTGATATTCGGTTCGCGCATCCCCCGCCTGAACCAGGCGTTTCTCGGGGTTCCGCCCTGTTCGCGCGCCGCTTCGTCATGGAACATTTCGTTTTTCATTCCGCCGTCGGTACCTTCAGTACAGCGCTACTTTGGGGCGGCCTGGCCATCGCCGCCGCGATCTTTGCCTTCCTTCTGATCTCGGAGGCGAGTCCCGGCGTCCGTCCGCCCGGATTTCAGCGCGGAGCGCCCGTCAGCAAATTGACTCGCTAGAGTTGATAGCCTCCAGTACCTGGAGGAGGTCTTTTCGCGGGAGCGCCTGCGAGATACAATCCGCCCATGGAAATCAAGCACTTGGTTTCGAAATATGTCTATCGCATCGAGCCAAAGCCTGAAGGTGGATTCATCGCCCGCGCGAGCGATCCTAGCGTCCCATCGATCGAAGCCGCTACGCGCGAGGAGCTGCAAAAGAAAATTCAGTCCACAATTCTGGCTGGCCTGGGCGCCGACTTCCCTGGCTTGCAACTTCCCGGACCAACAGGCGAGCTGAAATTCTCTTTTCACGTCGAGAAGCAGCCTGATGGCAGCTTCGATGTCCATTCTTCGGATCCGGCCTCTGGCCCTCTCAATGCCACCAATCACGACCAAGTCGAAAACCACTTCGCTGAGAAGCTGATTGCCTTTGTCGGCAAACACATGCTCCAGGATGCTCCAGAGGCACTTCGTGCTCAACTCGCCTCCGGCGACGTAAAGGTCTTCATCAACAAGACATCGGGATTCACCGTCACCACGAAAGGCGATACGAATCCCCAGCAATTCGGTTCTCTGGCTCAGCTGTTTGGAACGCAACCAGGTTCCGAGCCGGCGAGCAACTCCGGCCACATCCCCTCCAATTCGGAGGCGACGCTTGGCAGTTCACAAACCGTCATCGACTCTTCCCCCATCACGCCGGTCAGTGAAGGCGGAGGCAGATTTTTCCGCATCCTGCTGGTTCTGGCAATTTTGGCAGGCGTGATGTTCTTCCTCTTGCGCCACCGCTGATCGTTCCCCGCCGCTATTTCCCAAAGCCATCCAAAAATATCTTGCCTTGTCTACTACATGTGTAGTAGAAATACATACGTCCATAGGAGACAGACATGGAGCGACCAAAGCTCAGCAAACTGGAACTCAGAATCATGGAGGCGCTCTGGAATCGCGAGACCGCCTCGATCCGGGACATTCAGGAGAGTTTTCCCGAGAACAAGCGACCGGCCTACACCACGGTGCAGACCACGGTATATCGCCTGGAAGGGAAAAACGCTGTGCGGCGAGTCAGGAAGGTTGGGAATTTTCATGTCTTCGAGGCCGCCATCTCTCGCGACCATGCCCAACGCAAGCTCATTGACGATCTGCTGGCCCTGTTTGGGGGCCGCACCCAGCCAGTCATGGCCCATCTCATCGAATCGGGCAGGCTGACTCTCGCTGACATTAAGGAAGCCGAGAGGACGCTGCGCCAGCTGCAAAGAGAGGAGAAATGACGATGTTGTCCGATCTTTCGAACGCCGGAGCTCCTGCACTTGCTGATCACCTTTGGCAATCCACCCTGGTAGCCGGAGCTGCAGGACTGCTGGCCCTGGTTCTGCGCAGGAATTCTGCGCGCCTTCGATATTGCATCTGGTTTGCGGCCTCGCTGAAGTTTCTCGTTCCCTTCTCGCTGCTCATTGCCGCAGGTGGGGCTTTTTCATGGCGAACGGCGCCCTCTCCGACCTCACCCGGCATGTACGGCATGGAAATTGTCAGTCAGCCGTTCACCAAATCCTTGCCACTGTCCGGTCCGGTTGCAATCCCTGCAGCATCTCCCGCCCTTTTGGCGCGACTCTCGCCCTTGCTTTTCTGGGTCTGGGTTCTAGGGTTCGCGCTGGTGCTCTCGGTGTGGATGGTTCGCTGGTGGCGGATTTCCGCCATGACCGGGAAGGCGACTCTGCTTTCAGAAGGCCGCGAGTATGCCGCCCTGCGGCGAGTTGAATATCTCACCCGCAGCCGGCGTCCGTTGGCCCTTCGACTCTCCAAAACATCCGTTGAACCCGGCGTCTTCGGCATTTTCCGGCCAGCGCTTCTGTGGCCCCGATCCATTTCGACCCGTCTTGAGGATGCTCATCTTGAAGCGGTCATTGCCCACGAACTCTTCCACGTGCGCCGCCGCGACAATCTCGCGGCCGCTCTGCACATGCTGGTCGAAGCCATCTTTTGGTTTCATCCGCTTGTCTGGTGGATTGGGTTGCGGCTGATCGAGGAAAGAGAGCGGGCCTGCGACGAAGCTGTCCTTGAACTCGGCGGCCGACGGGGTATCTATGCCGAGAGCATTCTGAAAGTCTGCGAGTTCTGCTTGAGTTCTCCTCTGACCTGTGTGTCTGGCGTAACCGGCGCCGATTTAAAGAAAAGGATGGTTTATATCATGACCGACCATTTGGTTCGCAAACTCAACCTCAGCCGCAAACTCCTGCTTTGGGCCTCCGCATGCCTTGTGCTTGTCCTGCCCTTCGCCTATGGCCTTTTCACCGCGACTCCCTCGCGGGCGGAATCGCCGGTCGCCGGTGCTCCCCGGTTCACCAACGTCACCATCAAACCTCATAAAGCCGCGGGCGATGGCCTGGTGATGACGAAGATGATGATGAAGGTTCCAGGGCCGGGGGACGATAAGGATCCAGGCTACTTCGCGATCAACGTTTCCTTGCACACACTGATTCAGACCGCCTATCGAGTCCAGGAAGCTCAGCTCACGGGCGAAGCTGACTGGATGAAGACCGATCGCTACGACATCAATGCGACCGTTGATCCCTCAGTTGCCGACCAGATGCGGGGACTGAGCGAAAAGCAGCGCCAATTGATCGGGCAGCAAATGCTGCAGCAACTGGTGGCCGACTATTTCAAGGTTACCTTGCATCAGGAATCCAGAGATCTTCCTGCCTACGAACTGGTGGCTGCCGAAGGCGGGGTCAAACTTCAGAGTGTGAGCAAGATCGGGATGGTGAGGATGAATATAGGAGAGTTGATCGCACACGGGGCCCCTATTGAGATTCTCACCACCCAACTGTCCCAGCGCCTTGGCCGGACCGTTGTGAACAAGACCGGTCTGACAGGGAATTACGACTTCACGCTGCGCTGGACTCCTGATGCCGAAGAGCTAGCCCGGGCGCGGGCCGCTGGTTTACCTCCGAAGCTGATGGAGGCTCAGCCGACCACGCCGACAGATTCGGCGCCTCCTCTTCTCACTGCAGTCCAGGAGCAACTTGGCCTTAAACTGCAACCGCAAGTTGAACGCGTGCCGATCCTCGTCATCGATCACGCTGAGCAGCCCCCGGCAAACTAATTTCAGGGCGGCGAAGACCTTGCGAGAGGAAGCGGGACCATTTGCTCGAGAAATGGTCCTGCTGAGTCTCGATGTCTCCTCCCTCGTTGCTGCCTCGAACCGACCCTCCGCTCAAGTCTAGGGAGAGGAGACAACGTCTTTCCCGGAATTCTTCGGCAGAAGCCCATCCCTTGTTGACCCTCAGCTTTCATGCGCGTCTAACCGTCATCTTGCGGGTATGGAGAATGCGATGAGAATTGCCTACAAGTCTGCAGGCCTCTGCCTATTGCTGGGTGCATGGACCGTTGCCGCCGCTGCACAGTGCAAAACCGGCCGCGGTACCTGGACCGCCGAGCTCTCCGACGACCAATCCGGCAAGCTCCAGTTTCGCTTGAGCTGTTCTCAAGATATCGGCTCGATGGGGCATGCTCTGAGCCTGTCAGAGCTCAAGGGGCTTGATCCCGCTGCTGTCCATGGCAAACACACGCCCGTGAAATTCGGCCTGGTGAGGGAAGCAGGGTCCCTGCAGTTTGAAGGTGTCTTCAACGAGGGGATCGGCTACGGTGAATTCTCCTTCACCTCAAACCAGGAATTTCTCTCGGCCATGAAGCAGATGGGTTATCCCGACGCCCCGGAGAAGGTGTTTACGCTCGCCTCGATCGACCTCACCCGCGCCTATGTTCTCGAGCTCCGCGCTCTCGGATTCCATCCTGATCTCGACAAGTTGATGGAGGCCCGGATCTTCAATGTAAACCGCGAGCAGGTCAACGGACTGAAGGCCGCGGGCGTCGAAGCTTTGGAACTCCGTGATCTCGTGCAGTACCGGATTTTTAACGTCACGCCGGAATACGTTCAGCAGATGCGTGCATCCTTTCCGGGGATCTCGGTTGAGAAAATGACCGAGATGAGGATTCACCATGTCAGTCCTGAGTTCCGATCGGAGATGTCCCGCCTGGGATATTCAGGGCTGAGCGTCGATCAGCTGATTGCCTTTCGAATTCACAACGTCACGCCCGAGTACCTTCAAGAAATGGATAAGCTCGGCTTCCACAAGCTGGATGCGGATCAACTGATTCAGTTTCGAATTTTCAACGTGAACGCCGGCCAAGTCGAAGACCTCGCCTCAGAAGGCTACAAGAGCCTTAGCGCGCAAGATCTCGTCACCTTCCGAATTCATCACGTCGATTCGGGATTTATTGAGACAGTGAAGAAGGCTGGCTATCCCCATCCCACACCGGCTGAATTGGTTGAATTCCGCATCATGGGAATCCGCCATCGGACCGCAGGCCTATAACTCTTTTCACTCGCGCTCTCTTCACTCGGATGGGGTGCGGCTTTCGTGGACCGGCTGGTCGCCCACTCAAGCCCCTTCTGAGCTTGAGTGGGAACCTACAAAGAGTTACCGATTGACCTCAATCTGATTCACCACTTGTTGCACATTTGGAATCTTCGAAGCCAATTGTTCGGCCTCGGCCTTCTGCTGGGGCGTCTTTACGCTACCCTGCAAAGTTAGAACTCCATTCTTCGCGTCGTAGTGAATCGACTGCTTATTCAGGCGGGTGCTAACCAGCGCCGCTTTGTAATTGCTCTCGATGCCATCATCCAGATTCGACTGCTCGGACTTCGCCTGCGATTCATCGCCAACTGGCTGCACGCTGATCTCATTCGCGATGGTGCGGTTGGGCGCAACCGACTTCGCTACTTCCCCGGCGCGTGTCTTGGCTTCTGCCGAGTGCAGCGTACCGCCTAAGGTCACAGTCCCCTTGTCCGCATCATCGGCGACCGTAACTCCCTTGAGGTCGGCCTGTTCCAAGGCTTGCTTGACCGCGTCCGCCTGGGATTTTCTGCCGTTCTGATTGCAGGCGACGGTCACAGCGAAAAGTGCTGCCAATATCGTCACTAACAAAATTTTCGTTTTCATGGTTTGCTCCTGACAGTCAAAGTTGAAGGGCGGCCTCTCTCCTCCGACGGGACCGCCCAGAACCACGGCTACGATGAACGGGACCCTGGGGGAGGATTGCCGTCCTTAGCCCGGCTCCCAGCACAGGAATGAGCTTCTAAGGGGATTTCGCGGGATATCGTGCTGATGCCGGTTCAAGCGCAACTTGGGGAAGCTGGACCCCCGCCCCGCTCACCACGGTTTTTGCTTGGGGGAAGGCTTTGCCGGCAACGCGGCTGTGGGCCGGCCATGCTGGCGCAATCCTCAATTTTTCAATCAGTTACCAAGGTTTGGGCTCTCCGCCCGCTGCGAGTTTTTCCCGCTCAACTCCTATTTCCTGCAGTTTATTGACTTAAACGTGTGCTTCTCCCGGGGGCTCAATAAGATAAGGGGTTGAAAACCGTCGTAGGTCGTTATTTGTCCGCCGTCCGCCGAATCCAACCCACACCCGGGTTAGGGAGCGCACGGCTCACTAGGGACGACCGACGGCGCATTCCCTGGCTGCGGAAAGGCATTCGTACATGCACAAACCGGTTAAGTACGTAGAGAAGGCGGTCACAGTGGCCGCATCGGGCGCGTGGTTCGTTTTGGATCGATTGAACCGCATCAAGCCCAATCCATCTCCCAAGCCGAAGTGGTCCGACAAGCCGCTGCTCAAGTCCTATGAGAAGTCGAAGCCGCCGCTCGGATGGCCGCGCACTACCGATTCGCTCTGCCCGAAGTGTGTCCCGGAGATTCGCCAGCAGATTCTGGATGGCCATTTACCGACCGACATCTTGCTGAACGAAAAGGTCGGCGAGATCAAGGCCACCATTCTCGAGCGCGACGGCAAGATCATGATGATCAAAGATTGCCCGAAACACGGGCACTTCGAGGACGTGATGTCGATCGACACGACGTTCTCCGAGCACCTCGAACGGGTGTTCCCAGGCCGCGACATTCGCGCGCACAACGACGAGAAGCTGCACAACCACGGCTCCTCGACCGTGAAGTATGGCCGCGGATCAGTGCTCACCATCGATCTGACCAACCGCTGCAACATGATGTGTGATCCCTGCTTTATGGACGCGAACCAGGTCGGCTTCGTGCATGAGCTGACGTGGGAAGAAATCAAGCAAATGCTGGATAACGCGATCACCATCAAGCCACGGCGCCAGATGAGCGTGCAGTTCTCCGGTGGCGAGCCGACGCTGTCCCCTTATTTCCTGGATGCGGTCCGGTATGCCCGCCAGGTCGGATACAACTCTGTCCAGGCTGCGACCAACGGCATTGAGTTCGCGAAGAGCTTTGAGTTCGCGCAGCAGGCGGCCGACGCCGGTCTCCGTTATGCGTATCTGCAGTTTGACGGAATCGGCAATGCCGCCAACGCTCACCGCAAGGTTGGCAACCTGTTTGACGTGAAACTAAAGGCCATCGACAACCTGCATCGCGCTGGGGTTGAAATCGTTCCGGTCGTGACCATCGTGAACGGCATTAACAACGAGCAGGTAGGCCGCATCATTCAGTTCGCCCTGGACAATCCAAAAAGGATTGGATTCCTGTCGTTCCAGCCGGTCAGCTTTACCGGCCGCGACGAGGAAATCACCGACGACCGCCGTCAGGCGCAGCGCTACACTCTGTCGCACCTGGCGCACGACGTGAAGAAGCAGACCGGCCTCGGCGAGCCTGCGCGAGATTGGTTCCCGATCAGCTTCATGTCGACCTTCAGTGATTGGGCTGACCTGATGCACGCCAACGACACCAACAATAACTGGGGCCAACTCTCCTGCGGCTGCCACCCCAATTGCGGTACCGGTATGGCGGTCATGATCGACAAGGAGACCAAGGAAGCAGTTCCGGTTACGGCATTTCTGCATGGCGATCAGCTAGCCAAAGACATTGCGAAGATCAACGATGCGGCGCGCGGCAAGTTCCTGAGCGGCCTTGGCATGGCTCTGGTCCTGGCGAAGAACTACAATCCTTTCCAGACCCCGAAACACTTCCGCCTGTGGGACCTATGGAAGAAGTTCGACAAAAACTACAATGTTTCCGGCCGCAACTACGGTAAGGTCGGTCCGGACCGCACCATCGAAGACGTGATGAAGCGGCGTCAAGACCGCTGGAACTTCCTGTTCATCGCAGGCATGTGGTTTCAGGACTTGTTCAACTACGACTTCCGTCGTACCGAGCAGTGCATCATTCCGTACGCGACGCAGGAAGGCGAGATTTCATTCTGTGCGTATAACACGGGTATCGGGTGGCGCAACATCATCGAGAAGATGCACATGACCGCAACCCTCACCAAGTGGTACGAAGAGCACGGGCGGCATGAGATCTTTGCCGGCGGCAAGAACGTCGCCATGGAATCGAATGAGCATACGCTCTATCTGCGCGAAGGCATCGTGACTCAGGAAGAGCAACACGATCTCGATAAGCTGGGTATCGCGAAGAATGCACGCGAAGAGAAAATTCGCGCGCGCGACGCCAAGCTGAAGTCAGGCGAGAATGGGAGTGCTCGTGGGCCACAGAAGAACGACCAAGCCTACAACGCCCGCATGGCGGCCCTGTACCGCGAGGTCGTGCTGAAAGAGAAGCCGGCGCAGTCAGAAAACGGATTCCTTCCGATCAATGCCCTGCTCAAGCCGAACGGCAATGGCAACGGCCACAAGGGCAACGATTCTACTTCGGCTGCTCCTGAGAGTAAGCCGGAAGTAGCAGAGCCGGTTTCAGGAGACTAGGGCGAGAGTTGGGTTCGCGCCCTTAGAGAGCACCAGCACAAAGGCCGCTGCGGCGGCCTTTGTCGTTTGCTGAAGTCTCTGAATCCTGGCTCCCCAATCGGGAACTCCCGCCTGAGAAATGGTCTTGAGACTCGTATCCCAATCTGTTCTGTCTTCTCCAGTTGCGGGCGTGTGCTCGCCCGTAACCCCCACCTGTTCCCTCCGTAACCGTATGTAATCTCGATTTTTTGGTCCCGAAAATTCAGAATGGGGGAACTGGCAGTTTCTGCGGGTAGACCGATTCGCGGTTGGGCTTCGTTCGCTTCGCGCTGCCAAGGAGAGAGTCATGGGGAATACGGGTGAATTGCGCGCGCTTCTTCTGACCCAAGAAGAAACGACGATGGCAAGTTTCCGCGCTGTCTGCGAAGAGCTGGGAATCGCGGTGGAACCCATTCCTCCCGGAAACCAGATCGCTCTGCACCTCGAAGAACAGAAATTTGCCGCGGTGATTGTCGATTTCGATAATCCGGATACGGCCGAAGAGTCCCTTTTGGCCTTACGGCAGAGCAAGTTCAACAAGAATGCCGTAGTCATGGCGGTCGGAATGAACGCCAAGAACCTGGAACGCGCGCTGAAGTGCCGTGCGCATTTTGTCGTGCGCCGTCCATTTGAAATGGCCGAACTGCAGCGGACCTTGCGCGCGGCGTACGATTTCATGCTGGCAAATCAGCGGCGGCAGGTCCGGTGCTCCATCGTTCTGCCTGTACGCTTGCGCATGGTGCGGTCGGGAGCCACTTTTGAATGCTCGAGCGTGAACATCAGTTCCAACGGCATTGCAGTCTCTGGCTCGATGCGCATGAAGCAGTTTGACAGCCTCGATCTCGAAATGGTGCTGCCCGACGGCTTTGTCGTTCTGGCTACAGGGATTGTGATTTGGGAGAACAAGCAAGGGATGTGTGGTATCAATTTTCAAGTGCGCACTCCCGAGATGCGGCAGAAATTGGACTCCTGCTTGTCGGCCCATCAGGCGCTTGCAACCTCGGAACTGACCTGCGGGGGCGTTTCCGAGATCCCGCCCCATTCCGGTTCTGGAATTGGGAGCTCAGCGCAACATAGCGGTGCTTAAGGAAGTTTGCGCCTGCGTCCGAGGTTCTGACGCAAAGTAGCGTATCTCGCGTTCCTGAAATATCTAGATAAGAAAACGCATGTGCGCCCACTGGCGCAGGTCCCCCGCCTATGCGGCTCGGCGCAGGCGGAAAGGAGCGCTGAGCAGGCGTGCCGGCAACAGAATGACAGCCGTAAGCAGCGCGAGGACACCGTGCACCGTGATTCCCGCGATGCGGAACGGAAGCAACAGCAACCAAACGATCGGGTAGAGCAGCAACGCCAGGAGGGCTAGCGGCCAACACAGCACCAAGAGAATGCACCAGAGAAAGAAAGCAGCCATGGAAGACCCCCGCGTGGAATGATACGAGCTTAGAAGGGTAAAAGTTCCGCTGAGCCCTTCCACCCGGGATGTGTTCCGTCTGGCGTGCCGGCAGCCTCAAGGCCCTACAAAGAACTGCGGCGAAGCTGAATGTCAGTCGCAAAGGCTCGGGCGGACTAGTGTTTCGAGATAGCTGTCCGGCGGTCACTTCAGTAACTTGCCCCTGGGTAACCACTCCACCTAGCATCGATGGGTATGCTCCGCAGCCTGCTCTTAAGCCGTGACGAGACCACGACACGAATGATCACGCGTGGGTTCAAGGACCTTGACGTTGAACTGGAGCACTGCGCAGAATCCGATCAGTTCCTGGCACGCGCCCTCGAAACCCGCTTCGATGCGATTGTTGTGGATGATCAGGTCGAGGAAGCTCATCTTGCCTTGGCGCAGATCGTAAGCCTGGCAAATTGCGGCAAGGCGGTACGCATCGTGCTTGCCGAACACAAAGCCACCATGCCAAGCATCTTTAAGACGGGCTCGCAGATTGTGCTCTACAAGCCGCTATCCTCGGAGCGAGTTCGCCAGGGTCTCCGGGCGGTACGAAATCTGATGGCAAGAGAGCGCCGCCGGGGAACCAAGCGGGTTCTGGCCATGGTGCCGGCAAGAATTGGCCCACGCCACGCACGCTTGTCCTCGATTCCAGTGCTGCTTGCCGACCTCAGCGATTCCGGGGCAGCGATCCGCTACGAAAAGGGGGATCTTCCGGTCGCAAATACCCTCAGCTTGGAGTTCACGCTGCCGGGAACGGCCAACCGGATCCACTGTATTGCGGAGTTGGTATGGCAGGACTACCAGGGCACCGGCGGCGTCCGCTTCGTCGACATGCCGAGCGTCGCGCGCCAGCAGCTGGCGGACTGGCTAAGCGAAAGCCAAAAGCCCGGGCGCAAAGCGACCAGCGCGAAAGCCTGAAACACAAGCACTGCAACTCCGCAGCCCCGGTGACTCGAGACCTGCTCAGGGGCTTGCACAATACCCACTCCGTCTCCTCGTATAATTAAACCAGGTTGGAATCTTCCTTCCAGGGGATCCTTTGAGCTCACACATGCATGGACAGCCACAGCCTGGGCCACAGCCCTTGCCGGGCGTGGATGCGATCGTAGCCGTCGGTTCCGGCAAAGGAGGCGTGGGAAAAACCACGCTCGCCGTGAACCTTGCCTTGGCGTTGGCGAAGCTCGGGTTCAAGACGGGTTTGCTCGATGCCGATGTTTACGGCCCCAACGTTCCGCTTATGCTCGGCACGAATGCCCAACCCAGGGTGGTCGGCGAGAACCGGATCGAGCCTCCGGCGGTCCACGGATTGAAGACGATCTCAGTCGGCCTGCTCAACCCTGGCGACAAGCCACTGATCTGGCGTGGGCCAATGTTGCATTCGATCATTCGCCAGTTCCTGGGACAAGTGGAATGGGGGTTGCTCGACTACCTCATCGTGGATTTGCCTCCGGGAACCGGAGATGTGGCGTTGTCCCTGATTCAGAATGTTCCGCTGACGGCTTCGATTGTTGTCTCGACTCCGTCCGATGTCTCTCTCCAGGACGCACGTAAGGCGATTGAGATGTTCCGCCAGATGAAGGTGGATATCGCCGGAATCGTCGAGAATATGAGCTACTTCGTTTGCCCACACTGCCACCATGAAATCGATGTCTTTTCGCGCGGCGGGGCCGAGAGAACCGCCCGCCAATTCGGGGTGGACTTCCTAGGGAGCATACAGCTGGATCCGGAGATCCGGCGGGCCGGCGATGAAGGTAAACCGACGGTGCTCGAAGGCGAGAATTCAGCGCAGGCCAAGCCATTGTTCGACTTCGCAAGGAAAGTGGTGGAGCGCGTCGGACAGATCCGGTCTAGCGCCGGGGAAGGCGTCATCCAAATCCAATAATCTCCCTGGGTCATCGAATAGGTAGGTGCCTTTAGGTAGAGGACAAGGGAAGCCTTGCACGCACCTGACAGGGGTTTTCTGAGTGGCTAGAATATAAGAGGATAGTGAATTGGGGGCCTCGGAAGGCGGGCAGGCTGTATTGGCGTATGACTGATCGTCATCTAACCTGTTGGTTCCTAAGCTGTTGCCGCAATGGCGCAAGAGTTTCAGGGCTACCCCGAGATCCATAAAGTATGTCGGCAGGCCAACCCATAGGGAATCGGGAACGCGAAATACTGACGGCGATTGTCGAGACCTACATTTCGACGGGCGAGCCAGTAGGCTCGCGTGTGCTCTCGCGTGGGAGCCGGGAGGGATTGAGCCCGGCAACCATTCGCAACGTCATGGCAGACCTTGCGGACGCAGGCTATCTTGAGCAGCCGCACACTTCTGCCGGCCGAGTTCCGAGTACGGCTGCCTATCGGTATTACGTAGAGCAGCTCAGCGGGAAGACGCAGTTATCCCAGGCAGATGCGGGCGTTATCGAAGATTCGCTGCGCGGCGTGAGCGACGTGCAGGAGTTTATGGAGCGCACATCGCATGTGTTGTCGCTGATCTCGCGAAACGTTGGCGTCACCATAGCGGTAAGCGGGCCGAGGAACGCGCTCGAGCATGTGTACTTCTCGCGGTTAGGGGATCAGAAAGTGCTCGCAGTCGTGGTGACGAAGTCGGGCTTGGTGCGTGATCGCGTGCTGCGGCTGGATTTGCCGCAGGTGGACCTGGATGGCGCGGCTCGCTTCATCAACGATAACTTCCGCGGGTGGACTCTCGAAGCGGTGCGCGGCGAGATTGCGCGGCGACTGGAGCAAGAGCGGAGCGAGTACGACCGGTTGATGTCGTCGGTTGAGCAGTTGTACAAGCAGGGAGTGCTCTCAGGCGACGATTCCGCGCAGGTGGTGTTTATTGAGGGTGCGTCGAACCTGGTCGCCAATGAACAAGATCGCGCGCGCCTGCAAGAACTGCTGGCGGCGCTTGAACAAAAGCAACGGCTGGTCGAACTGCTGAGCGCATACCTTGATGCCAAGCAAGAAGCCGTACGCGTCGTCATTGGACTCGACGAAGCCCAGCCTTCGATGCGCAACTTGGTGCTGATCGGCACGCCAGCTCGCGTGGGCGGGGAGGTCATGGGATCTCTGGCGGTATTGGGGCCGCCGCGGATTGATTATCAACATACGATTACGGCTGTGTCCTATATTGCGCGGCTGTTTGACAAAATTCTGAATGAGAATGAGTAGTCATGGCTAGAACGAACGGGAAAACACAATTCGATGAGCAAGCAATGGACGTAGAACACGAGCTTCCAGCCTCGGAGAGCAGGGAAGAGCAGCCCAGTGCAAAGCCCGAGCCGGCGCCGAGCGAAAGAGTTTCTGAAGTCGAGAAACTCCGCGCCGAACGGGATGTATTGCTCGACCGCCTCGCGCGTATGCAGGCAGAGTTCGACAATGCAAGAAAGCGCGCGCAACGTGAGCAGCAGGACTATCGCGACTATGCCCTTAGCGATACGATCAAGACCCTGATTCCGGTGATGGACAGCTTCGATCGGGCGCTTCAGTCCTCACCCGAGAAATCCGAGTTTCACCTGGGGGTCGAACTGATTCACAAGCAATTGCAGGATGCTTTGTCGAAGATCGGTGTCCAGCCGATAGTCGCCAAAGGACAGCCGTTTGATCCCCGGTTCCATGAAGCGATCGAAATGGTGGATACCGAAGATGCCCGGGACAACGAAGTCATCGATGAGCTGCAGCGTGGCTACAAGCTGAAGGACAGGTTGTTGCGTCCGGCCATGGTTCGGGTTGCGCGAAACAGCAAACAGTAACCATCAATTTTTGGAATTTGAGAGGGCTAAATCCCTGCCAAGTAATGTAAAACGAGACTACTACGATGTATTGGGCGTCCAGCGGGGCGCAACGGATCAGGAGATTAAAAGCGCCTACCGCAAGCTGGCTCTGCAATACCATCCCGACCGTAATCCGAATAACCCTGACGCCGAGGAGAAGTTCAAGGAATGCAGTGAGGCGTATGCCGTGCTGGCCGACGCTGAGAAGCGAAGCATGTACGACCGTTTCGGGCATGCCGGAGTCGGTGGCCCCGCGGGTGGTGGCGCCGGCTTTGACGCCAGCGTCTTCCAGGACTTCAACGACATCTTTGGCGAGTTCTTCGGGTTCAGCGACATTTTTGGCGGGGGCAGCCGCACCGGCCGCCGCACGCGCGCGCAGCGTGGAGCAGACCTGCGCGAGGACATCACCATCGAATTCGAGGAAGCGGTATTCGGCACGGAGAAGACCATCTCGTATCGCCGGTACGAGTTATGCGATGCCTGCAAGGGATCGGGAAGCGCTCAAGGAAAGGCTCCAACCACCTGTCGTACCTGTGGCGGCCGCGGCCAGGTCCGCTACCAGCAGGGGTTCTTCAGCATCGCCCGCACATGCTCGGCGTGCCAGGGCGCGGGTACAGTCGTCAGCGATCCTTGCTTGAAGTGCAAGGGGGAAGCTCGCGTGATTCAGCAGAAGGCGGTCGAAGCCAAGATTCCTGCAGGCGTGGAGGAAGAGACCCGCATCCGTTTCTCGGGACTTGGCGAAGCGGGCGTGCACGGCGGTCCTGCCGGCGATCTCTACGTCGTGCTCCACGTAAAGGATCATCCATTCTTCGAGCGTGAGGGGACTAATCTCCATTGCGTGGTCCCGATTTCCTTTCCCCAGGCTGCTCTTGGCACGGAGATCCAAGTGCCGACCCTTGAAGGCGAGCAGAGTCTCAAGATTCCTGAAGGCACACAATCGGGTACGGTGTTCAAGCTGCGGAATCGGGGCGTTCCCGTGCTCAATGGTCATGGCAAGGGCGATTTGTTTGTCGAGGTCCGCGTGCAGACCCCAGCCAAGTTGAACAAGCGACAGCGTGAACTGCTGCAAGAGCTGCAGGGAACGACTCCGGTCGAAAATAAGCCTCAGCGCCGCACGCTGCTTGGCAAAGTGAAAGAGATGTTCAACGACCTCTCCTGACGAGACAACCGTGGATAGTGAATTGAAGAACGCACGATTTTCCAGTCCTCACGTGTTGTTCACTCCATGACTCGCCGACGCTGGATCGCGGACCAAGCTTCGGGAAACCGCGCCGCACTCCTTGGCGAACACGCACGGCATCTTGTGCAGGTCCTGCGCGCCGAGGTCGGTCAAGAGTTTGAAATATCGGTCGAAGGAGATGTGCGCAGCGGCCGCATTTCATCGATTTCCCCGGATTGCGTCGAATTTGAACTCGGCGAGGCGGTGTTCGCTCCCCAGGCGTTTCCGATTACGGTCGCGATTTCCATCTTTAAGTTCGATCGCATGGAGTGGGCGATTGAAAAGTGCACGGAACTGGGCGTCTTACGCATCGTGCCACTGATTGCGGCGCGTTCCGAGCCGCACCTGGCCTCGGCGGCCTCGAAACGAGTAGAAAGATGGAGACGCATCGCACATCAGGCATCTGAGCAATCGCGGCGCGTATCGCCGCCGCGGATTGACGAGCCAGCGAAACTAAAAGAATTTCTCATTGCTGCAAAGGACGGAACGCGAGTTCTCTTGTCCGAAGTCGAGCGGAATGGCTTGAGGAATGTTCTCCCACCCTCTGGCCCGCTCATGCTTGCCTTCGGCCCCGAGGGTGGTTGGAAAGAGCAGGAGCTATCGGAGTTCGCCCAAGCAGGCTGGCAGCCAGCCTCGCTCGGCCCAACCATTCTGCGGGCAGAAACTGCCGTCATCGCCGCGGTAGCAGTCGCCCTTTCCTTGCTAGATCGAGCCTAAAGAGATCACCGGCTTTCCCCCGTGTGCCTTCGCGTCCCTCTGTCGCGGGCTGAGCCAGAATTTCCGCAAGCAACTCTGCTATGCTCGGCTCAATGGCGGTCATTCGTAAGGCTTCCTCGATCCTCCCCGATCCGCAGCAAAGGCAGGCTATTGAGCATGTCCATGGCCCAATGCTGGTTGTGGCCGGCGCCGGAACCGGCAAAACCACCGTCCTTATTCAGCGCATTGCTCGCCTCATTCGCGAGGGAAATGCCCACCCCAACGAAATCGTTGCTCTGACCTATACCGACAACGCTGCTGCCCAAATGCGGAGCCGTTTAGCTGCAGAATTAGGGCGACGCGAGATTCAAGGCCTTCAGGTATGCACCTTCCATGCATATTGCAATGATCTGCTGATCGCCGCCGATCGAAGGTTCGGCGTCCTCGATGACAAGCAACTCTGGATCTTCCTGCGGCGCAATTTGCGCGAATTGAAACTGAACTATTTTGTGCGTGCAGCGAACGTCTCCAAGTTCCTCGACGATTTGCTCGACTTCATTCGCCGTTGCCATGACGAACTGGTTACGCCAGAGGATTACCGCAATTACCTGAGGCGGATTGAAGAGGGCGAGCTCCCGCTTCCCCGAGTCACAAAATCGAAGGATGCCGACGAAATCAGTGAAGAAGAAATCCTGGGCCGCTGCCGCGAGATTGCCTTCGTGTTCGAGACGGTTGAGCGGACGTTGAAGGAGCGTAACCTGGGGACGTTCAATCACATGATTGTTCGCGCCAACGAATTGCTAGCGGGCAATCCCGATGTGCTTGTTCAAGCGCGCCGGCGTGCCAAATTCATTCTCGTGGATGAGTTTCAGGACGCAAACTACGCGCAAATCGAGGTTTTGAGCAAGGTTGCGGGAAGGGAAGCCTCGGACATGGGCGCGGGCGAGCGTCCTCCGCGACCCAACCTCTTTGCCGTAGGCGATCCCGATCAGGGAATCTACCGTTTCCGGGGCGCGTCGAGCGAGGCTTTCGACCTTTTTCTGCAGCGGTTCCCGGACGCGACGCTGGTTCCACTGACCCTCAACCGACGTTCGACAGCCCCCATACTCAGGTGCGCTTACGAGGTGATCGACAAGAACCCGGAAATATCCTCCCAGTCGGGGACGGCCTACCGGCGCGAGCCACTAGTTTCCGCGCGCGATAAGCAAGACCCTGAGCTCGCCTCGACGCGCCCGCCGGTGGAAGCGGTGCTGGTGACAGGAACTTTCATGGAGGCCACCGACCTGGTGGCAACGCTTGTGGAACGCAGGAAACGTTTCCGATGCCAATGGAAAGACATTGCAGTTTTGTACCGTATCCACGGTCATCGCGAGGAAGTCGCCCACGAACTGGCGCGCAATGGCGTGCCATTTTCGATTGAGGCAATGGACGTGCTAGACACGCCCGAGGTGAGGGATCTTCTCGCTTGCCTGTCCTCGGTATTTATCCCCGGGGACAGTGCCTCGCTGTTTCGGGTCGTCGCACTGCCCCGATTTGATTGCGATCCGGAAGTCCTGCGAAGCGGGATGAAGTCTTTGCCCCGCGATTCTACGGCTGGCTTGCTGCAGGTGCTGCCCGGGGTTCCAGGAGGTCCCGAGGTTCTCACCTCGATCGAGCAGGCAAGAGTTGCGGTTCGAGGTCTCAAGGCCAACGCGGCGCTGGTTTCGCTGGTGCGCGAGTTCCAGCTGCGTTCGAATTCGGCCATCGATGCCATTCTGGAATTCGCGCAGAAGTGGGAGGAGTTTCCGCTCACCGAGAGCGGGGGGCCGCTGGAGTTCCTGGAATATCTCGACTATTTCCGCGAAGCGCGCGGGACGGTTCCTCTTGCCCTTGCCGATGAAGAAAATTCGGTCAAGCTCATGACCGTGCACGGGGCAAAGGGCCTGGAATACCAACACGTCTTCCTGTTACGCGCCACCAAGCCGAGTTTTCCGGCGGCCTATCGCGAGAGTCTGGTTGATTTCCCGCGCGAGCTGCGAAATTCGACCTCGTTTTCCGCTTTCGACGACAAAACGCTCTCCGAGCACGAGGAACGCCGCCTGTTCTATGTTGCGATGACCCGCGCGCGCGATAGCTTGACGATCTACGCTCCCTTCGGACGCGGGGAGAAGGACAAGACCCCGCCCGGGTTCCTGCGGGAGCTGCTGAAGGCACGGGAGCTCAAGCCCGTTCTCCGGGAACGCAACTGCCGCGAGTTTCAAACCGGGATCTTTGCCCGCGAGGAAGTTGCCCCTGCCTCGCGCCTGTCTGAGTGGGTGTCGATGCCTCCCGCCTCTGATCTCGCCCACACCTTGAGCGCCAGCGCCATCGACAACTACAAGCTTTGTCCACTACGGTTCAAACTGGATCGGGAGTGGAGAATTCCAGGCGAGGTTTCGGCCGCGCTGCAGTATGGCGCCTCGATGCACCGGGTACTGCGAACATACTACGATTCGGTTCGTCTGGGCCGCCCCAAGTCAGAAACCGAACTCCTCCAGGTGTTCCGTGATGATCTTAGGGCCGAGGCCATCGCCGATCCCTACCAGCACGAATTGTATGAGCAGCAGGGAATTGCTCAGTTGAAGGAGTTCCTCTCCTCTGCGCAGCAGAAGCCTATCCAGGTTCTTCATACCGAGGAGTACTTCAATATCCACATCGGAGAGACCACACTTGTAGGCCGCATCGATCGCATGGACCAGGGGGGCGAGGGTGGTGTTGTGATTGTTGATTACAAAACTGGAAAGCCGAAGTCGCAGGAGGACGCCGACGAGAGTCTACAGCTTTCGTTGTATGCGCTAGCTGCCCGCGAAAAGTGGGGATACATTCCCGAACGGCTTGCCTTTCACAATCTGGATGGGAATACGGTTATCAGCACCGTCCGCAGTGCAATTGAACTTGAAGAGGCTCGCAACCAGGTGGAGAAGATTGCGGCGAAAATTGCGCAAGGGAAGTTTGAGCCGAGGCTTGGTTATCACTGCAATTCCTGCGCCTATCGCGGGATTTGCCCGAAGACGGAGAAGCGGGTGCCGGAGATGGCGGTGGCAGAGGAACAAGTCCGATGAAGCCGCGCGCAAAAACTTAGGGGACGCTTTCGCGTCCCCTTTGTTTTTATGCTGCATCAGCAATTAGTGTTTCTTCTTCTTTGCAGCTTTCTTCTTGGTTGCCATATTAACTATTCTCCCTTCCATTGTTCATGGATAATGCAACGGTCGTCTGTTGCAACTGTCTGAATGTATAGAGTTATTGAAATCTGAAGTCAAGAAAAAAATGAAGCATGAAGCCGGTCGAAGTGGAGGTACGAAGGTCACCGAAGAGTCGTTCACGGGAATGATTCCAGCGTGAGCGATGAATTTTTTGCCGAGTTAGGTCTTGCGCGAGACATTTCCGTTGCGAACAACACGCAGACCGGTCTCACTCGAGCGCGCGATCGCCGTTTCCGGTGGATCGATCGCAGCTCACCTGAAGCTGCTCGATTACGCTCGCCGTCCTGATCAAACGAATGGCCGAGCCGACGAAGCTGAAACCTTCCATTCAAACTCCTATAATTGAATGTGTCCTTGCAGGAGGCCCCATGCCCGCAATCAACGACGTGGTCATCATCTCCGCCTGTCGCACTCCGGTGGGAAAGTTCCAAGGCAGCCTTTCTGATCTCAGCGCAACTCAGCTAGGTGCGATTGTCGTGCGCGAAGCTGTGAAGCGCGCCGGGATCCATTCCGCCATGGTCGAGGAATGCATCATGGGCAACGTGCTTTCCGCGGGGCTCGGTCAGAACCCCGCGCGTCAGGCTGCGATCTTTGGAGGGCTCGCTCCCGAAGTGGGTGCCTTAACCATCAACAAGGTGTGCGGGTCGGGATTGAAAGCAGTTGGGCTTGCCGCGCAAGCGGTTGAGACGGCCAACAGCACCATGGTTGTGGCTGGCGGCATGGAATCTATGACCAACGCACCCTACCTTCTGCCTCAGGGGCGCAAGGGATTCCGCATGGGCAATGCCCAGGCAGTCGACTCCATGATTCATGACGGTCTCTGGGACGTTTTTAAGGACTACCACATGGGAATTACCGGCGAGAATGTCGCCGAAAAGTATGGCATCACGCGCGAAGAGCAGGACGAATTCGCTCTCCATTCCCATCGCAAAGCCGTGGCTGCGAGCAAAGAGTGTCGACTGAAATCGCAGATCATCCCCGTCGAGCTTGCCCCGAAGAAGAAAGGCGCGCCGCCGGTCATTTTTGAGAAAGATGAGTCCCCGCGAGAGGACACGACGATTGAAATTCTGCGCTCTCTCAAGCCAGCCTTCAAGAAAGACGGAACCGTGACCGCCGGAAATGCTCCGGGCGTAAATGATGGCGCGGCAGCCGTGGTTGTGACCAGCGCCAGAAAGGCCCAGGAATTGGGCGTGAAGCCGATGGTGAGAATCGTGGCCCAGGCAACCAGCGGCATTGATCCCGAGTGGGTAATGATGGCCCCGGTGGGTGCGGTTCGCAAGATCTGGGAGAAGACTGGCTGGAACAATGATGATGTCGACCTTTATGAATTGAATGAAGCTTTCTCGGTGCAGGCGCTAGGGGTCATGCGAGAGCTTGGCCTCGATCCGGACAAGACAAACGTGAATGGCGGCGCCGTTGCCATCGGCCACCCCATCGGCGCCAGCGGCGCGCGCGTTCTCGTGACGCTGATTTACGAAATGATCCGCCGCGATGTGCGCCGCGGAATCGCCGCTCTTTGTCTCGGTGGGGGAAACGCGGTGGCTATGGCAGTCGAAAGATAAAGAGCTCAGTCTAAGTTGGACTTCGTTCCCACGGCGGCGGTACCCGCACCGATGCCATCCCCGCTGCGGTCGCTGCGTCGAGGCCCACCTGCGTATCTTCGAACACCAGGCAACTCCCGGGAGACACTCCGAGTCGCTCGGCCGCGATCAAAAACGGCTCCGGATCAGGCTTGCTCTTCGCGTAATCGCCGGCGCAGACCAGCACCTCAAATCTTTCGAGAAGTCCAATCGCGCGCAGCGAGGCTTCCACCGAATCTCGAGTACTGCCAGAGACCACCGCGAAAGGAATGCGTCCACGCTGCAGTTCCATGTGCTCCAGAACCTCGGGAACGCACTTAAGCTTTGGGAGAAATTCAAAATACAGCTCTTCTTTTCGCTTGGCCACCCGCGCGATCGGCATCTCGATACCTTGTTCGCGCCCAATCAACTCGATGATCTCAACGATGGGCACGCCGCCAAGCTCGTAAAACCGTTCTTCAGGGAACTTGCAGCCCCATTCCCCGAGCGCCTGACTCCAGGCAACGTAATGCAAGGGCATTGAATCGGCGACGGTGCCGTCGCAGTCGAATAAGTATGCTTTGAAATTCCCGGCAGGCAGGGTGATTTTGGGAGCCACCATCCAGTTTACCTGCCTTCGGCCTCATTGTTTGCCTCGTGATGGCCAAAATCCAGACCGAAGTGAGGTTCAGACCTCGTGCCGGTGATCTTCACTGGCAATTCCGTGCCGGCGCCGTTCTTGCTGAACAGCGGATCCACTGGCTTCAGCAGGATTGATTTGAATCCGGTGGTCATATGCGAAAGTTTGGCCTGCAGCCGAGCTTTGCCGTGGAAATCAAATTCGTTTCCGTCCAGGCTGTACCGTCCACTCATGGTGACTTCGGTCCCCGGAAGGGTGAACTGCAGCGTGGAAAACGAAAGCATTCCTGCCCTCAGCCGGAAGCTCCCGCCTAGATGAGATTGAATCTGATCGGCGAGCTCGGTCTTTGCGAGTTTCGGCTTGCCCTGGCTTCTCAAACTCAAAGCGCCAACCTTGTCCTGGATCTTGTCATTTGAGAAGTGCGCACCCCAGACCTGGAAATTGCCATCAAGCCTCAACCGGTCGCTCAAGTCTTCTTCTCCGGGTGGAAGATCGAAATTGGCCAGCAGCCGGACTTTTCCGGTCATCACGGGAGGGTCGGTCCTGATTCCCAGCTTCAACAGATCTTGAATCTTGCCAGCCCCGATTTCAACGTTCAGGGTCACACGATGTCCCAAAGGATTCGACATCTTCACCACGGCTCCGCGGGCAATCAGGGAGGAGTCGAGGATTTTCGCCGTAACCGGCTGTAAGTAGGTATCACCGGTAGTTCCATCTACAATGGCATGAAACTCCGTTTCCAGGGGAACGGCGTGCCCGCTGCGCGCTACTTTGAAATCGGGTGTGACCGTCTTTCCATCGACCACAATGTTGTCGAGCGAACCTGAATACCGCCCCACCGAGGAAAGGATCCCGGCAATGCCCCTGATCGTGCTCAGGTCGGCTCCGCTGAATGAGTAGATCCCGCTGACCGGAGTGTCTTGCGGCCGATTCTCATTGAACGGCCCAAACTCGCCCTTCGCATGAATCATGCCCACCGGCTTCGGGTTCACCAGATCCGCCTCGAACTCGATTCCTCCTGCAGCGCTGGTGTTGTTCATGGCCAGGTTCTGAATATCGAATACCAGCGGAAGCTTTCCCATTCGGCTGGTGTTGATCACCAATTCCGCGTGGTCGCACTGAAAGTGGTCGACGTAGATCTTCGCCTTCCCGTGTTTTCGCATGCTGGTGATTTGCTGGCGGTTCTCAGCGGGCGGAATGTTGAGCGAGAGTCCCTGCAAGTGCACAGTGTCGACGTGCGTAGGCGTGTGCAACAAGTTCCACCATCCGATGGTGAAGCGGAAACTAGCAATCGCGATGAGGGGCTGCACGCCGGGTTGATGCGTGTTCGGATCGTTCTTCCCGTAGATACGGAGGTCCTGACCGGAAACGTGAAAACCGTTCTTGACCGTGACGTGGAATACGTCCAGCTCCACTCGGCTTTGAAAGCGGTCCGTGAGCGTGCGAATTACTCTTCCGCGGAGGATGGGGCCGGCATCGTAGGCCGAAATCACCAGAATGAGGGCAAACGCCAGCCCGAGCGCCAGCGCCGTCCATGCAATCCACCGCCCTTGATGGCGGTTTCCTTTTGCCGATGTCGGAACCTCGGTAGGAAGCGGCACAAGTGCTTAGAGTTGCTGACGCGGTAAACAGATGTCCACGCGAGTTCGGGCATGGACTTCGTTCTGCCGAATGAGGTTTATGGGCTCGAAGGCAGGAATTCTAGCCGGCGGCCTTTTTCGTTTTAGGCGGGTATTTCTCGATCGGCTTCCGAACCATGTTGTCGAGCTTGCCTCTGATCTTAGTAGCGTCGCTCTGTTCCTCCCGGGAGATTCCGCGCCACACGAGAGAATGCGTTGAGGGATCGCGCAGGTCGATCACCAGGGTCCCATCGGCGTAAGGAACCCGCACATAGCGAGTCCCCCAGCCCCGCCAGCCGGCAGGGTAGGCTTCGACTTCCGTCTTGCGCGCTGTCCCGAAGTGATAGACCAGGTTCAGGTCGGCTGGTCCGCTCTGGGTCTGGAACAAACCTCTCGAGGTGAAGTCACGCACCAGCTCAGCTTCGATTTGCTTCTTCACAAGTTCGCTGTTGAGAGCGGGGTTCTTGCTGTTCAACTCCCCCCGGCGAATCGCAAATGTCTTGTACTTGGTGAAGTCCGCGGCTTGGTCAAATTCGATAGAGATTTTCTGTCCGCGCAGCGGGCGGGCCACGGCAGGAAGTAAAACGAGGACCATCGCAAGGCTGATGAAACCTGGGGTTTTCGTCCGAGTCATGCTCTTTCTCCAGAAGTGCGTGATGTTATCTCCAGCGTCACCCCGGCAAGGTGAGGATGGTTCGCCCCCGAGCGAAACGATTGTACAGCCCTGCTTTTCCTCAGGCGTTGCTGAATTTGGGCCCGGCCCGAGCCCCGGGGGGTGCGAGTTGCCAAGCGCGAGTGCTGCCGGTCAGCTTTGCAAACGATGTTTATTCAACTACATACAACGCAGATGAGGAAGTAGTGCTTAGGGAGTCCGCAGTGTACCAAGGTGGCCAAGGGGATCGAATAAATCGCTTGACGCAGTTCTCGATTCCTTGTACGTTAAAACGTTCCGAAGGCCTACGAAGCCGGTTCTTAGAAGGATCTCTCCGAGCCGGGCTTATCAAAGGGTAATAGAGAAACTTTCAGCCTCTTCGGTGCATCTATACAGGTAACCAGAGCTTGTTTCCGGTAGAACTCTTCTGTAATCAGTAGCTTACGTCTTCTGGTCGGCTGTCTCGTGCCGCTTGCGGGTTCTCCGAAGGAGCAACTCCTCAAAACGTGGACACATTCCTGGAGAGAAAGGACGATTGCTAATGCGCTCGGATCGCGTTTTTGACGCACTACACACTTTGCGGAATCGTTATATGCTTTGTCAGCTTGCTTCAAAGGCAACTCGCAAATTTCATAAGCCGAACACCCGTATCCAGGAAACAATGAACGAAGTGCTGGACCGGATCGCTAGCTCTGAGAAGCAGACGGTTCTGTCGGAACCAGAACATTTTGTTGAGGCACAACGGCGGGCTGCTTAACCCAGCAGTCCCGCTTTCCTGCCTTGTTGCAATCTGAATTCCCCTAAAAATTCTGAAGAACCCGCCTTCATTTCTGATCCTTCGCAGGTGAACCAATGACCATTGCAGAACTCAAAGAAAAGAACATAACCGAACTCACTAAGATCGCACGCTCGCTTGACCTCCCCGGCGCGAGCGGAATGCGCAAACAGGATCTGATCTTCAAAATCCTGCAAGCGCAGAGCGAGAAGGAAGGGCACATCTTCGCCGAGGGTGTTCTTGAAATCCTTCCTGACGGTTATGGATTCTTGCGCTCGCCCGACTACAACTATCTTCCCGGGCCCGACGATATTTACGTTTCTCCTTCCCAGATCCGCAAGTTTGACTTAAAGACCGGCGACACCATCAGCGGCCAGGTTCGTCCTCCGCACGAGGGCGAAAAGTACTTCGCCTTGGTGAAGATCGAGGCGGTTAACTTCGAATCTCCGGATGAGGCCCGCAACAAGATTCTGTTCGACAACCTGACGCCGCTCTATCCGCAGGAGCGCATCAAGCTCGAAACAGTGAAGGAGAACATCAGTGCACGCGTGATGGATCTGCTTACACCGCTCGGCAAAGGTCAGCGCGGATTGATCGTGTCGCCTCCCCGCGCCGGCAAGACCATGCTCCTGCAGAACGTGGCGAACTCCATTACCACCAATCATCCCGAAGTAGTGCTGATGGTGCTGCTCATTGATGAACGCCCTGAAGAAGTTACCGATATGCAGCGCTCGGTGAAGGGCGAGGTCATCTCTTCAACTTTCGACGAGCCCGCCGCCCGACACGTTCAGGTTGCCGAAATGGTGATTGAAAAGGCAAAGCGCCTGGTTGAACACAAGCGCGACGTCGTGATCTTGCTCGATTCTATTACCCGTCTGGCGCGCGCCTATAACACCATTGTTCCGCCCTCCGGCAAAGTTCTCTCAGGCGGCGTCGATTCGAACGCCCTGCAGCGTCCGAAGCGTTTCTTTGGATCGGCACGAAATATCGAAGAAGGCGGCTCTCTGACCATCATCGCCACGGCGCTGATTGACACCGGTTCGCGCATGGACGACGTGATTTTTGAAGAATTCAAGGGCACCGGCAACTCGGAAATCATTCTCGACCGCAAGTTGGTCGATAAGCGCACCTTCCCGGCCATCGATATTCAACGTTCTGGGACCCGTAAGGAAGAACTACTCATCCCCAAGGATGATCTGGCTCGCATCTGGGTGCTTCGTAAGGTTCTGAATCCGCTTTCGCCGGTCGAAGCCATGGAACTGCTGATCGAACGGCTGGCCAAGGCGCAAACCAATGGCGAGTTCCTGGCGAAGATGAGCCAGTTGTAAACGCCTTAGCGATCAAGCTCGCGATTCAGAAGACCGGAATGAGAAAAAGGCACGGGACGCCCGTGCCTTTTCTCTTATACCCGGCATGTCTGTCATCCATTAATTCCGGCCGCGCGTTTCAACTTCCCCACCTCGGCGGGGCTCAAGGGCCGGAACTCTCCCGGCGGCACATCCAGGGCTAGAGGGCCATAACGGACGCGTCGTATCTTCTCGACGTGATGTCCTATCTCTTCGAACATCTTACGCAGCTGGCGGTTCTTGCCTTCGATGAGCGTGACTTCGTACCAGGGGTTGTCTGCTTCCCGCACCAGCCGGATCTTGGCAGGGGCGGTGCGTATGCGTTCCCGGGTCTTAGGGCGACCGGAGTCGGAGGCGAAGGACCGATTGTCCTCCCTGCTACGGTCGTCCGCTCCTTGAACCGCGATTGAGACCTGCACCCTGCCCTCCGGAATCATCAAGCCGCGCCTTAGTTTCTGCAGTCCTGCTTCGTTCGGCACACCAGCCACTTTCACCAAGTACACTTTCTGCACATGGGAGGAAGCCTTGGTGAGCGCATGCGCAAGCTCTCCGTCGTTGGTGAGTAGCAGCAGGCCCTCGCTTCCGTAATCGAGCCGCCCTACCGGGTACACACGCGCACGAATGCCCCGGAGCAGATTCATTACCGTTGGCCGTCCCTCCGGGTCGCTGACTGTGGTCACATACCCTTTGGGCTTGTTCATCAGCAGATAAACCTGCCGCTCAGGCCCGTGCAGCAGCTTCCCGTTCACGCGAATGTGATCGCACTCGGGATCGGCCTTGCTTCCTAGGGTGGTGACAATCCGTCCGTTTACTTCGACCAGCCCAGAGGCGATCATCTCCTCGGCTTTGCGTCGAGATGCGATACCGGCGGCCGCGATGATTTTTTGTAGCCGTTCAGAAGCCATTTCTCCAGAAAGCTTATCAGCTTTAATGGAGGAACAGCCCGGTCCGCTCGCAATTGTGAGCGCAATCGCTCGCTTTTCGCCAAGGCGGCACTCGCGCTGATTAGGCGCTCTTCTCCGCCTCGACGGCTGGCGTATCGGAGTTACCATCGGCCGCGGCGCCAGGAGCGCCGGATGGCGAAACAACCTCCCGAGATGGCTGCGGCGGGTTTGCTGAGCTCGTCTCGGCCTGTTCTGCGGGTAGCAAATCGCTTTGGAACGACTCGGCCACGAGCTTCTCGAACTCCTCCATGCTGGGAAGTTCATTCACGTCTTTCAACCCGAAGCGCAGCAGGAACTCTTTTGTGGTCTTGTAGAGGATGGGACGACCAACCACGTCCTTGCGTCCGGAAGTCGTGATGAGCTTGCGCTCCAGCAAAGTGGCAATGACCCCGCTTGAATCTACACCACGGATTTCGCTGATTTCGGGCACGGTCACCGGCTGCTTGTAAGCGATCACGGCCAGAGTTTCAAGCGCAGGGAGCGACAACCGGATCGGGGGTTTCAGACTCTTTGCGAATGAACGCACCAGGTCGTGCTGCTCGGGCTTGGTGGACATGCGATATCCGCCCGCGATCTCGCGAATTTCGATTCCACGCGAGTCCGCCGAGTACTCCACCTTGAGCTCGGTCAATGCGCGCAGAATCTCCGAGCGAAGCTCGGTGTCGCCCGCGATGCCGGAGGTTTCTTTGAGCAATTGGACCATCTGGTCCAGGGTGATCGGTGTTTCGGCTGCGTAAATGATGGCTTCGAGTTTGGGTTTCAGGGTCATGTCGCTTCGGTATCTCGTGCGCCTCGCAAAATAGAATCATTGAATCGTTGCATCATGGCCAATCCGCGGCAGTTGTATGGTTTTTACCGGTCCATGGCTCAAGCCTGCAAGCTTCTCGAGCCGCGATGTTATCTCCAATCATCTCTAACGACGGCTTGGTTTTCCATTACTTCTTCGAAATGGGCATGCTTTCGGATTAGGATCTCCCCGAAGAGCCGTTCTTGCCGCAGTTGAATCGCCTGCAGGCGTACAAGCTCCAATAGGGCGAGAAACATGCACACCAGCGCCTGCCGGGACTGTACGCCCGAAAGCATCTGCTTGACTCGGATCGGGCGGTCCTCCAAACTGAGCCGCCGCTTTATGTATGAGATCATCTGCCCGACGGTGATCGTCTCTTCGTTGACCTCGATCATCGGGCGAGCGCGCACACGCTCGAGCACCTGCTGGAACGTCTTCACCAGGTCGATCACGTCGGCGGCAATTTCCGGCTCCGTGCCTTCGGCCTGCATGAACTCGCGAATAGCAGGATTGGTCCGGACTGCGTCCTCGATTTGCTGCTTTTGTAAGAGCATCTGCGCGGCGGACTTAAACTTCTCATGCTCGATAAGGCGATTGACGAGTTCCGCACGCGGATCTTCCTGCGCTTCCGATGCAACCGCGGGATCTCGCGGCAAGAGCATTTTCGACTTGATATGAATCAACACCGCGGCCATATAAATGAACTCGGCTGCGACGTTCACATCCAGCTCACGCAACCGCTCCACGTAGGTCAAATATTGTGCCGTGAGTTTCGCAATCGGAATGTCATAGATGTCGATATCCTGCTTGCGAATGAGGTCGAGCAGCAGATCCATGGGACCTTCATAGACGTCGGTAACGCTGACGGCAAAAGGGAAGTCGCTGCCGCTGCTCGAAGCAACGGCGACGGGACCTGCCCCCGGAACCGAGGGTCTTCCACCCCTCGCGCTTTTCGATGGACTGGTTTCTTCGATCGGGACCCGCGCCTCTTCAGCCATGCTACTTTGCACTCCCTGATGGTGAGCCGCCCTGGACAGTTTTCGCAGGGCGGGAATCCTTAAAAATTCAACGACATTCCCATGGCACTACGCACTTCGTCCATGGTTGCGCCCGCCCGCTTGCCCGCCTGTTCTGAGCCGGCTTCAAGGATATCCCAAGCCAGGCGCGGGTTTTCCTCATATTTCTTACGGCGCTCCTGCATCGGATTGAGAATCTTGAGTAGCGAATCCGCTGCCCAACCCTTGCACTCGATGCAGCCAATGCCGGCGCTGCGGCAGCCGGCGTTCACTTTTTCGTTGGTGTCTTGGTCACTAAAGATCTTGTGCAAATCCCCGACCGGGCATACATCGGGGTTACCTGGATCAGTCCTCCGCACCCGCGCGGGGTCCGTCACCATGGTCTTCAGCTTTTGCCTGACCACTGGTTCCGGGTCGGTGAGCATGATGGTATTGCCATAGGACTTCGACATCTTCCGCCCGTCAGTTCCGGGCAGCTTGGGCGCAGGCGTAAGCACGGTTTGGGGTTCGGGGAACACCGGCGACTGTTTTCCGTAAAAATTGTTAAACCGGCGCGCAATTTCTCGCGTGAGCTCGACATGCGCTGCCTGGTCTTCCCCCACGGGAACGAAGTCCGCCTTGTACAAGAGAATGTCCGAGGTCATCAGCACGGGATATCCCAGAAATCCATAAGTGCTCAAGTCCTTCCCGGTGATGTTCTCCTGTTGCTCTTTGTATGTGGGTACTCTCTCGAGCCAGCCGAGCGGCGTGATCATCGAGAGCAGCAGATGCAGCTCGGCGTGCTCGTGCACATGCGACTGGATGAACATAACGCAGCGGGCGGGATCAAGCCCCGCCGCCAGCCAGTCGAGCAGCACGTCCATCGAGTTCTGCTTCACTTGCGAGGTGTCGGCGTAGTCGGTCGTAAGAGCATGCCAATCTGCGATGCAGAAGTAGCATTCGTTTTCATCCTGCATCTTGACCCAATTGGCCAAAGCACCCACGTAATTCCCGAGGTGAAGCTTTCCGGTCGAGCGCATGCCGCTCAAAACACGTTTTTTTCGGACTAGATTAGTCATTATCCGTATCGAAGGATAAGGCGAAAGAATTGGAGTAATTTTGACCGAGGCGCGCGCCCCGCTTGGATTCGATACTATCACGCTGCGGAGTGTGCCAAGGCTGTCGACAAGGGCCAGCTGAGACGATGGCTGGCTGCCTCTTCCATGCCTCTAGCGCCGGCGTCGCCTCGCAGGGGCCCATCCTCCTGGCTTTGGTGGATCGGGTGTTACTTCTGAGCCATCTGGACCTGATGTTGGCCTACCAGGGCGCTATCGATGCGATCGGGCAGCTTAAACTGGGAATCGATGCCGATGTTCGGATAGCGAGATGTGATGTATTTCTCCACGAATAGCCGGAGAACGAACTGCGGTACTTCCACGCCATCGAGTGAGACCGAATCCACGTGCAGGTAGCCCTGGCCACCGCGGCCGTAGCCATGGGCTTCAACCTGAACGTCATGAATTCCGCTGAACATGCTGAGGAGGGGATTCGAGGAATGGATTCCTTCGCGAACTTTGTCAAAGTCAACCTTCGCCACCCCGAAAATGACCCCGCTCGTCCCACTTAGCCGAACCGACTGCACGCCGGAGGGAAACTGCACCTCGTCTGAGGCAAGATATGCATTGATCTCGGCTTCTGTCATCGTTGTGGGTTTAGGATCGGGGCGCTGCGCGCGTCCGTTCGCCTCAAGGTGCGCAATCTTGCGATCTGCGCTGACAAGGTCGGGGGATGGTTTGTTGGCGGCTGGCGCAGATAAAGCGAGGCCGAACAGGCAGGCGGCGATAAGGGGGCATCCCAAGCGGAGGTTCACGGTTTCAGAGATGCCTCTGCGTTGGGAATGGCGGAAACGCGTGTTTTCACGAAGGTGCCGCCAATGGCATATCCCCCGGCATTGTCATTGACCGCTTTCAGATTCAGAGCGCCTCCTAAAGATGCGGTTCCGCTGACGGTATAAACCTCGCCGCCGCTGGTAAGTTTCGCATCCCGGAATGAAATTGCACCTTCGGCAAGCTGTAAGGCGCCGGAGAAGTCTGAAGCCCGCAGAGGACCCGAATCCCGTGTGAAAACGATGTGCGCAAACCTTCCTCCGGAAATCCTGAACTCAGCATTGAGGTCGGCCGAGTTGAGCAGATCCTGTAGGTTCGATCCGGAAGATTTGAACCGGTATTCGGCGTGACCCCTACCCTCGATCCAGCCATCGTGCATCAGTTGAGCGATGGTGCCAAGCGATACGCCGTCAAGTCCACCCGACCCCGTAAAGATCGGAGGGGAGTCTGTAAAATCAGCTTTCCAAGCGCCCGTTGCCGTTCCGTCCAGGCATTCGATCCTGAAATTCTGAACCGCCACCTTACCAGCCTCAAGCTCGAGATCCGTGGTGAAATGGGCGCAAGAAGCGCTCCCAAGAGACAGGCTGTCAATCGTGATGGTGCCCGATGCTCTTGCTTGCAACAGATAGGAAGGCTGCTCTTTTCCGAGAGACAGAAAACGGTACCAGGCCTTTGGACGCTGGGAAGGGTTCAGCAGATTGTTCAGCGTGGCCGAGGAGAGCTTGTCGCCGCGGAGTTTGAATTGCAGCTCACAATCGGAGGGATTGGGGCAAGGACGCGGAATGCGCAGGGAACCGTGCCACCTGGAATCTCCGGCGTTGGCCGAGAGATTCTGCACGGTAACCGCGCCGGGATCGATCGCCAGATCGGCACTTTGGATCGTAACGGCCGCATTCACGCCTCTTATTTGCGCATGAACGGTCCGCAGGTGTGCTGTGCCTGTGACGAGCGGTTTTTCGTCGCTGAACCATGCGCCGGATGCGTGCAGGTTGACGCTCGCGATTCCATCCCCTGAAAACCCGGGAGAAGGAAGTCCCAGCGCCTTTGCCGTCAGCAGCAGGCGAGCGATGCTGGCGTCACCATGCTCGGAACCGGTGAACCCGGTACGGGTGAAGATTGCCTGAGCGGTGAGAGGCCCCGGCCGCCCGGATGCAAGATTGACTGGCCCGATTTCTGCTCGCAGCTCTTGCAGCTGTGGGTCAGCGGCTTGGGACCGGCTGCCATTCATCCGGGCTTTCATAGAACCCTCAAGCGGCCCGCTGTCGGCTCCATTGCTCACGCTGAAGGGAATGGAGCCAAATCCGATGGCATCGCCCCCATTGCGGGCAATCTCCAACTGAGTGATCGATCCCTTGCCCTGAATGGAAAGCGGCCGGGTCGGGTACTCTCGCAGGAATTGAATACTGGAAGTGATCTCCCCGCTGATTTGGAGGTCTTGCGGGAATTCAGGTCTGGCGTGTTGAAGCAAATTCACGAGCGATCGGGCGGGCGCGCGATTTAGGACCAACCATAGGTTCGATGCCGCGACCACCTGCCCGTTGGCAAGGAGTCCACCCGCGCCACCTTTTAGCTGGAGATATCCACTGCCGACCGGACCGGTGCAATCGAGGCCGCCAACTTCGTGCGAGGCGGGCGCATATTCGGCAACGCAGTGGGCCGCGAGGCGAAGATTTTCGCCATTGATCACGTCCTCACGTCGGAAGTTATCGATGGTGGCATCGGCCACCACCCTCAGGCGTGCGGGAGTGCCTGCAACCGTGCCGGATAACAACGCGGCTCCTCGCCAGTCTTTCTCGGTCCCGTAGACGAGCTTAGAAACCTGGCCGATCTGCGCCTGTCTCCACTGAAAAGAAACTTGAATGGGAGTCTCATGAACTTGCGCCGATCTCCGCCAGAGCGCAGTCAGGTTGATGATTCCAGTGTCGGTGAGATTGGCATCGGTGCGGATCGGGCGCGCCTGCAAACGAGCGCCCCACGTGTCCGCTGATTCCTGCCAGAGAGCGAATTCTGCGTTGGTGAGCGCGAAGTGGGTCTTTTCCGTACCCAGCTTCAGGTTCACACGAGCATCGGTAGCTTCGACGTAGGGAAAACTCGGGCCTTTGCTTTTTTGACGGTCCGCTCCTGTCGGCGCCATCGAACTGTGCGAAGTGCGATCAATCAGGTCCTCGAGGTTCCACTGGCCGTTCTGGTTGCGCGTAAGGTTCAGGCTCGGCTCGCTGAGGCTCAGGCGCGCGATTTCCATCCGTCCGCGCAAAAGCGCACTCAGACTCACGGCAGCCGTCACATCGGGCGCCCGGAGAAGAGGTTCTGCTCCAAAGCCAGAGCCATCACGCACCAGCAAGTCGTTGATTTCAAATCCGGGGCGGGGAAGAAAGCGCAAACGCACCGAACCGATTTCCAGGCTGCGGCCCAAGGCCTGGGAAATGGAATTTGTGACCCGCGCCTTCATCCAGCCGGCGCCTGGCCGCAGGAGGAAAAGAAGCAGAAGGAGCAGACAAAACGCGGCGATCACGCGTTTGGACAGCAGTCGGCTCACCGGACTCCTTTTAGCGTCCTGTTCCAGCGGGTCTCGTCGAAGAAGTGAATGATGGTGCGTAGGAATGCGGAAATCCTTTGGCCGAACTCCCGTTGCGCGTACTGGCTTTCCGGGGTCTCGAAAGACCAGTAGATGAACATCGGGCGTCCGATGACGTGCTCCTGGGTGATGAAGCCCCAGTAGCGACTGTCTAGGCTCACATCACGGTTGTCCCCCATGCCAAAGTAGCTGTTGGGAGGCACCACGATATCTCCATTTTCGATGTGGGAGCCCATCGTCAGCTTCCAATCGTCAAGAACATTGCCATTTTCCTCCGGCGGCACGGCCGGAAAATTATCGCGGTAAGGCTCGTACTGGTCCCGGCTGCCTGGCCGGACGTAGGGCTCATCCAGTTTCTGCCCGTTGCGATAAACGATGCCGTCCCGCAAGTGAATTCGATCCCCGGGCAGACCGATGATTCGCTTGACGATGTACATATCAGGCGTGCGTGGATCCATAGACAAGAAGACGACGATGTCGCCATGCTGGATGCTGCCATACTTGACGATCGGCTGAATCCAACCAGTATGGGGAGAAAACTGCACACGGTTCACAAATACATGGTCGCCAATCAAAAGGGTGTCTTCCATGGACGAGGAGGGAATCTCGAACGCCTGAAAAATGAAGGCGATGATGAACAGGCCAGTCACCAGAACCCCGGCGAGCGAGGCCAGGAACTCGACCGTGGTTTCGCGCGGCTTTTCTTCCTTTAGCTGAGCTTTCTTCTTCAATCTCTGTCCCTCAACAAAATTTACTTGACCAAGCGCAAAGTCCGGTTCCAACGGGTGATCTGCAGGATGTGGCTCATGTCATACAGGAATCGCTTCAGTTTATCACTGGGCGTAAGGTGAGCCGGAAGGGGCTCGGGTGCGCGCATCGACCAGTAGATCAGCAGCGGCCGCCCTACGATATTCTCCCGAGGAACAAATCCCCAATAGCGGCTGTCCAAGCTGTCGTCGCGGTTGTCCCCCATAACGAAGTAATTGCCTTGGGGCACAATAAGCTGGTTGTCGACTAGCAGCTTTTGCATTTCCTGCCACCACTCGCCCGTGACCCCCTCCATTACACCCAGATCCAGCTTGGGAAACTCGTCGCGATAGGGGTTATGTGACAGCAGGTAGCGAACGTATGGCTCATCCAGCCGTACTCCGTTTACAAACACTTTCTTGTCGATGAGGCGAATCTTGTCACCCGGTACTCCGACCACGCGCTTCACAAAATGAACAGACGGGTCGACCGGGTAATGGAATACAACAATGTCGCCGCGGCGGACGGGGCGGTAAGGAACGAGCTTGTCCCAGAAGTCGTCGCCTCCAAAATGCAGCTTGTCGACCAGCAGGTAGTCTCCGATCAGAAGCGTATTTTCCATGGATTCGGATGGAATCTGAAAGGCTTGGACGATGAATGCGACGACAAAGATCGCGATCACGAGCGTACCGGCGAGCGACTTGGACAAATCGGCCCAAGGCGAAGATTTCTTTGGAGCGGAAGCTTCGGTCAAACCGGTTCCCCTTGCGAATCGCGCGAATCGAGGTACTCGAGCACTTGCCGGGCCGCGTCCTGCTCGGCATTTTTCTTCGTCGATCCTTCGGCCTTCGCCGTAAATTCCACTTCGCCATTCGACCATGTCAGCAGGCGGGCCTCGATGGTAAAGGTCTTACGGTGCTCGGGGCCGGACTCCTTGACCAGGGCATAGGCGGGTTGCGGCCGACCTCCAGCCTGCAACCGCTCCTGCAATGCGGACTTGTAATCAGTAACCTTCCCCGCGGTTCCAAGGGTAAGGAAGTGCTGAAGTTCCGGCCAGACGATCTGCTTCAAAATAATGGCGCGGGTGGCTTCCAGCCCAGCATCCAGATAGACGGCGCCAAGCACCGCCTCGAGTGCATCCACCAGAAGTGCGGTCTTTGCCCGACCGCCACTTTTTTCTTCGCCGCGGCCCAGGCGAAGATACTTCCCCAGTTCCAGACGCTCGGCGATGTGGATCAAGTGATTCTTGCTGACGAGATGAGCGCGCAACTTCGAGAGCTGACCCTCGCTGAACTGCGGAAAGCGGCGGAAGAGCTCCTCGGTGGTGACCAGACTGAGAACGGCGTCCCCTAGGAATTCCAGTTGTTCATTGTCTTCGGCACGCTCGGCACCTGCCCGCTGCGCTTCCAGTTCGCGAGCCTGCGAGCTGTGAGTGACAGCCTGCTGCAGCAGTTTTGGCGAAAGGAATTGATGGCCAAGCGCCTGCTGCAATGTGAGAAGTTCTGAAGATGACGAAATCACGCTTGCGGTGTCCAAATCCAGTTTGCTCCGGCTCTACTGGCCCGGCGACGAATCGTTTGAGGCGGGCACCACGTCTGATGTTCCTGGTGCGCTATTTTGAGCGAGGAGCGCAGTTAATCGTCCACGTTCGTTTCGGGCCAGACGTCCAGCCTCGCTATCTTCTTTCGTTAACTCCACCGCACGATTGGCCTGTTCGAGGGCTTCCTGATACTTCTTTTCCTGGTCCAGGGCAAGCGCAAGCCGCAGCACGATAACTCCGTCCACATTCGTAGGGTTGGCGTCGATGGCCTGGCGCAAGGTCCTTTCCGCTTCCGGGTACTGCTCGCGCCGGTACTGTATGGTGCCCACGATCGCCAGCGCGGATGCGCGCAAATACTTCTTGTAGGGTTCGATGCTGTCGGGTTGGGTGTTTACCGGAACGACCAGATCGGTGTCGATGGTTGCTAGAGCATGTTGTGCATTCGCGATGGCCTGGTCCATGCGCTCATCCCGGTCCAGGTCCATTTGGGAGGTATGCTCCTCCTGCACCTGCGCCACGGCCAGCAAGGCCTCGGGATCGTCTTTGCTCAATTGCAGCACTTTGAGGGCGGCATCCATCATTTTTTGTGCCTCGCCTGCCTGGCGATAAGACTTCATGCTGGCACGGTAGAGCAGGACGCGGACGTCGCTGTCGGGGAACTTGGATGCGAACTCGGCTGCCGCCTTCGCCATCGCATCGGCGTCCTGCTTCTTGGCAATGGCTTCTTGATAAGCTACGTATTCTTCGTGGGTTCTCGCCTTGATGGGAACACGAGGCTTTTGGGTCCGCCCGCTCTGCGCTGCAGGGGCGTTTTCCGGGCTGGCCGCGCCGCCCGCGTTTTGTGGCTGGGCAGCAGCAGTCGAGGTGGCCAGCAGCGCCGTTGCGACGGTGATCGAAAAACGGGTCATCTTGACCTTATGGATTACCCGAGTCCTTGTCGTCCTTCTGCGGATCTTTGTTCGGTGCGCTTCTGGGCACATAAGCCTTGGCTAAGCCGTCTTCAGCAGCAGCTTTGGCCTCGGGCAGGGTTTCGCTTGCGGCAGCGGCCGCCTTGTAATGCTCGAGGGCTGCGGCCCGGTCGGGGCCATTTTCCTGCCTGTCCCGCACATCAAGCAGCCTGCCAAGATAAATGTGCGACCATGCGACAACCTTGGGATCTTTTGTGGAGCTAGCAGCTTGCTCAAAATTGTGTTGCGCGAGGTCCACATCGCGATTTCGCAGCGCAACCTCTGCCAGAATGAAAAACGCCCGCCCTGAATCCTCGCTCTTCTCTGCGAGGGCCTGCTTGGCCAGCGTTTCTGCCCCTTCCGGATCGCCAGCCGTCAGCCTCTCCTCGGCATTGATGAGCAGCTTGCCTGGTTTCGGGCGTGCTAACTGAAGGAGTTCCGGATCCGCAGCCGATGCAAACTGGATCTGCGATGCCTGCCGTTCTTCCCGGCGCGCATCCATCTTCGCGATCATCAAGCCGACGGCATTCCGGAACCCGGGCTCACCTTTCTCATACTCGTGCAGGTTGTCGTAGAAATAACGGGTTAGCACGAAGCCCTGGTCCATCGATCTCTCAACGGCGCGTTGCTGGTCGGCGACGGCCGCTTTGCCTCCCTCGCCGGTTCGAGCTTCAATCGCGCGAATGACACACTCGGTTACCAGCAGAACCGGATCCGACTTGAAACTCTCATCCATGGGCGCCAATTTCAATGCATCCATGAGCGGCGTGAGATTGGCCAAGTTGGCAGCATACCGTCCAACCAGCGGATCCACCAGATAGTGGAGATAAGCGTGCCGTATCTGCTCCATCTTCAACCCTGACTTCTCCCCTGGCGAAATCACCACGTAATAGTCGTTGCCATAGCTGCGAGCATTGACCTCAGAAGGAGCTATCAGCGGCTCCACCACGATCGTGAATGTCCGTCCACCATAGCTTCCCGAAGGCAAACGAAGATAGAGTTCGGTATCACGAATCATGGCAGCCAGAGCGTCTTTGTATCGAGCGTTCAACTCCGCATATTCCGACTGATGACTCTGCCAGACATCGTGGAGCCCGGCCTGGGCGTACAACTTCACCACCAAGGGAACCATGCCCAGCACACCGCTGGCATCAGGAGGCAGGTCTGCTTCTTTCACTTTAGGGGCGAAGGTCGGCGCGGGACCAAGGTAGAGTGCAAGCGAAACATATTGAGACAACATGTGAGTGTCGTCGGCCTGCTGATGGTCACGGTAAAACGAACAGACAGATCCCGCGGCCTCCTGTGCGCCGAGGCTAGCCTGGACCTGTCGTCCTACTTCCTCGCGAATCTTCTCGCGCAAGGCATCAGAGGAACCAAGTTCCGCGTCATATCCGCAGTTGTTGATGGCCGCCATCACGGCGAACAGAGTTTCGTTCTGGCCGATGGTCACCGGGGAATCTTGCGCCGGCACCAGCAGGGGATACGCAAACAGCATCGCCGCTACCAGGGCAGCATGCCGGAAAAACAACTTCGAAGTCAGGAGGGCCTCCCTTAATCGGACTGGCACGAGTGGATCTCTGAGAGAAAGTTTATGAGCTTCCTAGCGCAGGGTCAAACAACGTGCGGGATAGGAGATAGCGAAGTGGAAGTGACGCTGTAGTGTTAACTACTTAATAAGCAGCTGAGGAGTTTGAAATCGCGCGCTCAGTTAGCAGCAAGTTTAGAATTCTGGAACGTTCGGGAGAACATCCATGCGTATCTTTCTCGCAGCCATTCTCGTTTCAGCGCTGGCGTTTCGAACCGTCGGTCGCAGTCTCAGCCTGACGTACCACCTCTCAAAAGCACGTTGAGACAGCCACTCGCCCTCCGATTGGATGGCTTGAAGGAGAAGTATCTCTTAGGGAATCCTCTTCGCCTGCGAGTGACCGCTTTGAATCGCTCCGATTCGACAGTTCGCACTCGATTGTTTTTGGAACCTCAATACGGGGACGTCCTAGCAAGGTAGGACAATTCCGCGATCGCCGAGGGTTTTGCCGCGCGCGGCTCGAGGAGTTTTCTGAGACTATACTCATTGCCGGCGGAGTCCGCACAGGAGAGATGATCTATGAGTGAGTCTTCCCGGCAAATCAATCGGCGAGCTTTTTTGAACAACTCGGCTGCGGCTTTGGCTGCGAGCACCCTTCTGCCCCGCACCGCTCTTTCCTACAGCAAAACGCTGGGAGCGAACGACCGGATTGCTCTTGCCCATATTGGTATTGGGAACCGCGGCAGGGAGCTTGACGAGATCTCGTCCAAGCTGAAATCCAGCCACAACGTAGAGATGATCGCGGTCTGCGACTTGTGGAAGGAAAATCGCGAAAAGGCCGTCGTCACCAACACAAGCTATTACGGCCGTGCTCCGCGGCCGGTTCAGTATGTCGAAGACTTGCTGGCGATGAAAGACATTGACGGCGTGATGATCTCCACTCCGGAACACTCCCACTCGCCTATCCTCCAACTGGCGGCGGAAGCGGGCAAGGACGCGTACGTGGAGAAGCCAATGGGGAATGTTCTCGCTGAAATCAAGGCGGCTCGCCAAGCGGTGCTCGAAGCGAAGACGGTTGTGCAGGTGGGTACACAACATCGCAGTGAGCCGTATCAGATCAGTGCGCAACAAGTAGCTTCTAGCGGGGCTCTCGGGGATATCAGCAAAGTCGAAATTGTGTGGAACTACCACGGCCCGCGCTGGCGTGGCCGCAAGGAAGTCCAGCAAATCCGCGAGCAAGACACCGATTGGAAGAAGTGGCTAATGACCAAGCCCGCACGACCATTCGATCCGCAACTGTATTTTGAGTTCCGTCTCTACAAAGAATTTTCCAGTGGAATTCCGGATCAGTGGATGAGTCATGCCATCGATCTCGTGCATTGGTTCATGAACGACAGCTTCCCTAAGTCCGTCGTCTCGCATGGCGGAGTCTTCGCCTGGCACGACGGTCGTGAGAATGCCGATACTTTTGTGGCACTGCTGGAATATCCCAAAGGTTTCCTGGTCAGCTATTCGACCAGTTTCGGCAATGATGCCCCGAGCTTTACGCGATACATGGGCAAACAGGCGACTCTGACCAATATTGGCGGCGAAGGCAGCCCCCGGTATGAGGTGATTGAAGAAAAAGGAACACACGAAGCCGACGTTGACATCGACGAGAAGCGGAAATCAAAATTCATTCTGTTGCCGGGAGAGAGCAAGATTCCTCCCATGGGAATCGACGATATGAGCCTGGAACACATGGCCAATTGGTTTGAGTGCATGCGCTCAAGGAAAACGCCCCACGCTTCGGTGCACGACGGCTTTGCCCATTCGGTTGCCTGCATCATGGCGGCGCAATCGTATTGGTCGGGCAAGAAGGTGTATTGGAATACATCAGCCGAGGAGATTGCGGCCTAGCCGTTCCGGCCGGCAAAGGCATGTTCCGGGTAAATGAGTGGTAACGCCTTGATTTCGAATCCTGATTCCCTCAGAGCCCACCCCCGCCTATCGGCCAGTTAGTGAACCTCGGTGGCTACCGGGTTCACCTTTATTGCACCGGCACGGGAAGTCCAACTGTCGTCATCGTGGGCGCGGAATCCTCCTTCGATTGGGGACTCGTCCAGCCCGGAGTCTCCGGGTTCACTCATGTGTGCTCTTACGATCACTCAGGAACCGCTTGGAGCGATCCTGGCCCAAAGGATTCATGCCAGCTACGGGTCAGCGAGGTGCACACGGCATTGAAAAATGCAGGAATTCCCGGCCCGTATGTATTGGTCGGGCACTCGCTAGGAGGGCTCATTGCGCGTATCTATTCTGGGCAATATCCGAACGACGTAGCGGGCATCGTTTTCGTGGATCACGCGTTGGCGATGCTATCCCGCCGTCCGCCACGCGATGGCGGCGCAGCACCGCCAATCCCGCCGCCGACCTTGCCTCCCGGCGCCAAGATTGGCGGCACCATAGAAGACGATCCGAACGTCAGCAAAATGGCAGTCCGCGACCGGGAACTGCATCGTTGGTGGACAAGTCAGGCCCGCGATCAACCAAGTACACAAGACACCGTGGACATGTTGATGGACTGCATTGAGCAGGCCGATGGGGTCATGAAAGAAGGGATTTACCCGCTGGGGAACAAACCAATTGCGGATGTCACTGCCGGTTTGGCTCCGCCGCTACCTCCGCCCGTGGCGGAAGACTGGCGCCATAAATATGCGGAATTGCAGACCAAGCTGATGTCACTATCTACCAACAGTAAACAGCTTGTGGCAGAAAACAGCGGCCATTTCATCATCATTGATGAGCCAGAAGTAGTCATTGATGCCATCCGGCAGGTGGTGCGTTCGGTCCGAGAAACCGCCAAACTTCGAGGACGAAATCTTTAAACAGACCGCCAACAAATGGACACTTCACTCAGAATGGTCGGGCCCAGGGCGGCTTAGGCTGCATGTGCAGAGGCGCGGGATTGCAGACCCTCGGCCAGGAATCCACATTGCCCCGGGCTTCGCTCAAATTCTATAGGGCGGAGGTTTAATGCCTTTGTCGCGCAGATAGATTTCCGCCTGTCCCCGGTGATGCGCCACATGAATGAACATAGCCAGCAACACCTCGCGACCGGGGAGCTGCCCGTCGGGAGAACTGTGGGTTTTTCTGAGCTGTTCTTCGCTCAGGGATGAGATCACATTGGAACAATACTCAAAGGAGTCGCTCAAGAACTTGACAATTGCGCCCTTGTCGCTCGGTGAGGGCAGTTTTGGTGGAGTGGAGTCCTTCAGGCCAGCGCAGAACTGGTAGTTGGTGGTCGCAATATGCGACATCAGTTGTCCGAAATCCATTGATTCAGGATGCGGTCGAAAGCCGTATTGGTCCCGCGGCATCGCTTGGGCAACGGCCACGGAAAGCTGACTGAGGGCGCCGAAGTGCTTCGCGTATTCTCCGGAAGCACTCGCTTGCGCCCCAGCCGTGTGTGGCACTTGAAATACTAGGCATACTAGAATCGCGGAAACTGTCGCTCCACGAAAGGACATGCGACCTCCTGAGAACAGAGCAATGTGGGTGAACAAGGATCTGTTCGAGGCTTGCTAGATTAGCAGAGTAGACAGCGGGGCTGCTGGCTCGCTATCAATCGGATAGATCGTCATGTTGCTGCTTGAGCCGAAATGGCGAAGAGAAACCGCCCGGCTCAGTTTGTCCACATACGGAAACCGTCATCGCGTGTTGAGCCCAAAAAACTGCATCGACACAATTTACTGCAACCGCGCTAACGCCCTTCCGCGACTCACGTCTAACCATACCGTCATCATCAACAATGGCACGGTGAACCGCATTTCGATTTCGTTTAAATACTAGGAGCCGGTGGGCAAAGTGATGATTCGCCTCCTTGCGAGTTCGTTCCGCGTGGCAGCTATTCTGCTGTTATTAAATGCCATCAGCGCGAACGCGCAACCGCAGACAGGAGAAATCGATCGAGCGTTGTTTGTCCCACTTGGTGGTATCGATCAGTGGATCAGCATTCGGGGCGATAACCGTACCAATCCCGTGCTGCTGGTTGTTCATGGTGGACCGGGCGAAGCGCAATGGCCGCAAGCCGAAGTCTACAGGCCATGGGGGAAGGCATTTATCGTGGTGCAATGGGACCAGCGTGGTGCCGGCCACACCTTCGGCCGCTACGGCATAAAGACCCCCGATGTGACACTCGATCGTATCTCGAAGGACGGCGTCGAACTCGCAGAGTATCTTTGCCGCGAACTCGGCAAAAAGAAGATCATCGTCTTCGGCCACTCATTCGGGTCACTTGTCGCCACTCGGATGGTGCAGATACGCCCCGATCTGTTCGCCGCCTATGTTGGGACAGGACAAGTCTCGAGCTGGATGGCCCTGGTCAACACCCAATACGACCTGCTGTTGGCCAAAGCGCGTAGGGAGGGGAATCAGGCCGTTGTCAAAGAGCTTGAGACCATCGGCCGCCCCGGCCCGACTAACGGCGATCATTGGAGTTTTATCAACAAATACAATTTCCGTTCGCTGTGGGCTGCCTCCGACCAAGCGTGGTTGCAGCATCTGCGCGGCCAGGCAGCCGAATTGAAAGCTAGGGAGCCTGAACAATTCAAGAATCTTGAAGACGGAATGGAGTTCACGGGCGAGCACGTCCTGACCGACCAGATTGCCACGAATCTGCCGAAGACTGCCTGCGACATTCATACCGCTTATTTCGTCATCCAGGGGCAGGATGACGTCATTACCCCCACGCCGGCGGCCATCGAGTATTTCAAGTGCATCCAGGCACCAAAGAAAGAATTAATCCTGATCCCTAACGCGGGTCACTTTGCATTCATGACCGCTTCCGATAAGTTTCTCGAAGCGCTGACCACGAAAGTCCGACCAGTCGCTATAGCGCGTGGTGGGGGAAGGCTCCAAGATTTAGGCCAGCACTGATTGGTACTCTTCGTAGGCGCCTTTAAAGTCGGTGAGCTGGTGATCGCCCTCAAAGTGCCATATTCTTGTGGCTACCTCGTCAATCAAGTCTTCATCGTGCGTAACCAGCAGAACGGTGCCCTGATAGCGCTGTAAAGCGATGTTCAGCGCGTTGATGGACTCAAGATCCAGGTGGTTTGTGGGCTCATCGAGCACGAGAACGTTCGGCTTCTGCAGCATCAGCTTGCAGAAGAGAAGGCGACTGGCTTCCCCGCCAGAGAGGATGTCGGTACGCTTGTCGGCGTCATTGCGGGGGAACAGCATTTGCCCCAGCAGGCCGCGGATCTCCTCGTGGGCAGCAGAAGGATCCCATTGATGGAGCCACTCGAATACCGTGGTTCCGGGCTCGATTAGAGCTTTATGGTCCTGGGCAAAGAAGCCGACTGCGGCCTCGTGTCCCCAGATCACTTTGCCTTCGTCGAGGAATGCTCCATCGTAGCCGCTGGTTTTACGCAGTTCGGTGTTCGTGACCGTTGGAGAACTCGCCAGTAGAGCATTCACCAGAGTTGTTTTGCCCGCGCCGTTGCGTCCCATTAAAACGACTTTCTCTCCTCGCGTGACGCTGGCGGTGAACTTGCGTATTACCGTAGCGGCCCCGTACGACTTGCTCACGCCTTCGACTTCCAGAATGTGCTTTCCCGAGGGGCGCTTCTGTTCGAACTTGAGATACGGGCGTTGGATATTCGACTTTGCCAGCTCGGTTACCTGCAACCGCTCTACTTCCTTGCGGCGGGATTGCACCTGGCTGGAGCGTGTGCCGGCTGAAAAGCGCGCGATGAAATCATTCAACTGCGCAATCTTCTTTTCTCGTTGCGCATTCTGGCTCTCGATCTGCGATCGTACCTGGGTCTTGGCGACAACCATGTCGTCATAAGTACCGGTGTAGGTGATGATGGTCTCGTAGTCGATGTCGGCTATGTGGGTGCAGACCCGGTTCAGGAAGTGCCGGTCGTGCGAGATGACGATCAATACTCCTTCGAATTGATTCAGAAAGCCCTGCAGCCAGTGGATCGAATCCAAGTCCAAATAGTTGGTAGGTTCGTCGAGCAGCAGCGCCAACGGATGTCCAAAAAGCGCCTGCGCCAGTAGCACGCGGACTTTCTGGCCACCTGGCAATTCGGCCATCTTGCGCTCGTGCAACTCATCGGGAATATCAAGACCCTGCAGCAGGACCGCCGCGTCGGTCTCGGCGGTGTAGCCGTCCTCTTCGCCGACAATGCCTTCCAGTTCGCCCAGCCGCATGCCATCGGCGTCGGTCATTTCGGTCTTCGAGTAAAGCTTGTCGCGCTCTTCCAGCGCCGCCCACAGCCGCTTGTTGCCCATGATGACCGTGTCAATGACGCGGTACTGGTCGAACGCAAACTGGTCTTGGCTAAGGATCCCGACCTTCTTCGGACGCACGACCGTGCCCTTCTGCGGCTCGAGTTCGCCGGAAAGAAGCTTCATGAATGTGGATTTGCCGGCACCGTTCGGTCCAGTCAGGCCATAGCGCTTGCCCGGTGTAAAGCCGGTAGAAACTTCGTCAAACAGAATTTTGGCGCCGTAGCGCATGGACACGTTGCTGACTGAAATCATGATGTTTAAGGGAACAGCGGGGCAGGATCTTGAATATCCTTGAATACGAAAACACAGCTGTTATTTCTAAGGATATCACGGTGATTCCCCGGTTTGTACCCTTCGGCGGCCCGCCCTTAGAGGTACAATCCCTACGAACGAGGGGGTAGGCACGTGAAGCCCAATCCTGTTTCCCTGACAGTAGCACTCCTGCTTGCTGCCAGCCTGGCTCTCCTGGCTCAAAGTCAACCTGATGGCAAAAACCCCAACAGCACGAACTAGATGCCCTTGCTTTAGCTCGGTATAGCCCCAGAAAAACAGGAAAGTGCCAAAAGCAAAAAAGGCCTGAATTTGAGCTTCATCTTAAAATGTACCGAATGGTGCCGTTTCTGGCGGAAGGTTTTGAGAAATCTCGATAGAACTCATTGGGGAAAAGGGCCTGATACGGGCAATCGTCCTTAGGTTCACTCCATCCTGAAACTGACGACGACGTTAATGTCGGAGACGACGGGTTCTGCTCCGCACATCGCTGGCTTAAACTTCCACCTCCGCAGCGTGTTGAGACTCGCTTCATCTAAAGATCGCGCAGAACTCCCAACCAGTTGAATGTCCGTGACGGAGCCATCTGTTAACACCGTCATTGCAACGATGGTGTCCCCGCCGATTTTGTTCTGACTAGCAGACTTCGGGTACATCGGATCAGGCATGTTCACCGCAATGGCGTGTTTCATCCCCTCACATTGACGCCGCTCAATTGCTCCTTTGGGAGGAATCATCAATTGTTCATCGATGGGGGCTATCGTCATTTCATCCACATGGGCCGTTATCGCCTTACTTCCATCGACGATTAAGTCGAGGTGGCGCGGATACCGATGAGCATCGAACTCGAAGTAGTCAGCGAATTGTTCGCGCCGCAGTTCGCCTGGTGGCTCTTTCCAATCAACCTTGAGGATGTCGTGAGAGGCGCTGTCGATGCAAAACTCGCGTGGCTTGTACGGATCTCCGTCAGCTTTGACCTGCATACACGTAATGTCCCGTTTCCAATCTGTTGCTTCGGCTTTTTCACCACGAAAGATCCGGGAGATGGATTGGGCGCGAACTGGAGCAAGCTGATGAGTTCACCTACTCGAAACGGCGTAAATGACATGTTGCGGATCGTGTAGAGCTTCTCGCCATTACGAACGTCGACTTGCTGGAAATTGCTGAGGCTAACCTTGCGCCACCATCGATCCTTTGCTGCCCAGCGTAAGCTCAGATGCCCCTGGGTAGGTATTGCCTGCTGCGCTACAAAACTGACTTCTAGCCGCAATGGGCTCCGTGCATCGCGAAAAAGATTACCTTGCCTCTCCGCAGTGGTGAGCAGCTGCATTGCTGCATTCTTATCGGCACATAGCAAATCTGGCATTGAAAACAAGAGAACAGCCGCCACCATGATCGAAAGCTTCATGCCGCAGCATCGTATCGCACCGGAAGCTTCAGAAGAAAGCTTTTAACTAATTAGCAGTGAGGCAACTACGCGGCGCACCTCGGGTTCAATGTGGGTATCATTTGTTGGCTACAACCTATGTAACTGATCCCGGCATCAGTCTTGACATAACCGGAGGAGCACCATGATTCGCAAGTTGATCCCAGGGATGCTCTTGACTGTATTGTTTTTGACCGCCTGCGGCAGTACCCGACCCATAACCGTGAGCCCGGCATCCGCCGATGCGCAAAACTTTCCCAATGGCATCGTGCATTTCAAAGCCACTGGCGTGACCTCGCCCACCTGGTGCATCGGAACCGCAAACGGCTCCTGTAACGGCAATATCGCCTCAATCGCCACAATCGACGTTAACGGGCAAGCCCAATGCCTTGCTGGACACAGCGGCACCGTGACGATTCTCGCGGGCTCTGGTGGGCAAGTCATGAATCCAGATGGCGGAATGCAGTTGTCGCACTTTGATTCGGCCCAGCTCACTTGCCCGTAGCCCAGCGAAACCTTAAACTCCAGGCTCTCCCGTTCGCCACGGATTACGGGTTTGCTGCTTACAATTTTGCTCCGGGCCGGGGGCGGCGGGATGAGAGCCCTTCCGCAGGAATATCAATGTTGGGCAAAGCCGCGGTCGGACGATCGAAATTTCGCCTCTAACTGTGCGATGGCATCCACTTGCTTTGCAACCGCATCCAGCTGCTGATTGAAGGCTTTCGCGTCTTCCTCTGTTTGAAAACCACACCGTTCGATGTTTGAAGATCGTGACCTTGGCGGTTGATCAAAAAGCCGGTCAACTGTTCGATCCCGGTGAAGTAGTCCTGCATTAGCCTCAACTCTTGGTCAGACGTTGGCTGCGCGTCTCTACGCCGCGCCGAAAGTCGTCAGCCAATCTGGAACCCGTGGCCGCCAGACGTCGCTCCGCGTCCGAGAGGGAGCGAACATGATCGGAGTGCAGTTGCAACCACTTTTCCTCCCCGGATCGCGCCCGAATCTGAAGTTCCCGGAGTTCTGCAATGCTGAGCTGGCGCTTGCCTGAAGTCATCTCAAATAGAGAGTCCACGCGGAATTGCTGCATCTGCGATTCCCCTTCGCTCCTTTCCATCGCAAGTGTCTTCCCGACCAATTGCAATGCCCGATCCTCAGCTCGAAGTTGATGCACGACCAAGCCTATAAAGCCGGTCTGTGCAAGTGCAAGGATGCAGAACCATGAGATTCCCCAGCGTTGTCGCGTCAAGAACAAAAGCAACCATAGGGCGGGACAACCAAACACTAGAATCGATCCAGAGTATTCGCCCAACTTAAAGGCAGATTCGGGTGGGGCCAATGAGATCACTGTGGCCAAAATAGAAATATGAAAGACCAATAGCGCGAATATAATCGGCCAGCGGCCGCGGGGTTTTGGCGTGGGAAATTCTGTGGTATCTAGCGGTGCCGAGATTTTCGAATCTGGCGATCCCATGATCAAATTTGGAAGCAAGGTTTTAGTCGCACCGTCAATGGCAAGAGCTTAGCATTTGGAAAGTCAGCTGACGAAACTTTGTTCGGCTCTCGGCGAGGAAAAACGCACTCGGGCGACGGTCAATTTTGGGCTTTGGAGGAACGGGGCCGGATGCCGAAAACGTTCGGAATCGGCCACGCCGCCGGGTTCTTGTCATCTTCTCTAAACGAGGTCTCGAAACTGCCAAATATCTCAAGCTCCTTTCCCCCGGCGTGCAGATAAAGTTGAGACTCCGGGCCGCCCTCCAGGTGCTGAGCGGCCACGAGTCCAATGCCGCCTGAGAGCAACTCGCGATTTAGATCATGCATGGACAATGGTGAACGAGAGAAAACAAACAGAATCCGCCCCTGGTCGTCCTCACCCAGAGCTGCCTCACTCCATTCCCTGGCCTGTTGGCCCCATTGGTTCTGGCCAGGTCGTTTAACCAATCTCAGGTTCTGCACGACGGACGCATAGTCCCTCTGGATGTTTTTAAAGCTGACTCCCGGAGCATCCAGATCAAAAATCTGGAAACGGGGATGGCCTTGGGGGTTTGGCGGATCGAACGCGGCGACAGACTGATAGGTGTTGACTCGATTGTTATAGACGTGCTCCCGGAAGCGGGCATATCCGAGATGGGTTTTCTGATCAGCCCCGAACATTCCCGCGTTTATCGCCGCTGTGAACTTCTCTCTTTCACACCACTCGCGCGCCGTTTGCCCTCGCTGCTCACCACTCAGGCCGGTGCCAACCATCTGCAACTCCCATAGTTTCGGATCGATGCGCAATACGGTGATCCACCTGCCACCAGGAGAGTTGGAAGCATTGAGCGCCAGGAGCCTGAGGTCGAGGCCGGGAGAAAGGGACTGCCACTCAGATGCATTCCCAGCCCCTAGGGTCCGATTGACAGACGCCAGCATGACAATGGTCAGCACAACCGCCGCGACGAAGCGTGGGCAATTCATTTCCAAGAGAGCAGGTGAAGGTAGGCGATATGTTACTCGCCTTCTGAGGCGAAATCATCATTTTCTAAACCGCCCTGGCGTATAACTTGATCCAAAAATCGCAGCATGACTCATCGCGCCCGAAGAGCCGAAAAGTCGACAAATTGGCTCAGCTAGTCTGCCCAACGGATGCACTGCTCAGGGTTCACATAGATTCCCATTCAAGTCTGGAACTGCTGTTACCTGAAGTCGCCCATTTTGCGATTGTATGCCCTGATCTTTTTGTCCGAGGAATTCTCAAGTGTTGCAAAATCGCCATTCGAAGTCCCCGGTTGCGAAGCACAGCACCCAGGTGAGCCCAAACTGCCGATACCAGGTGGTGGTCCGCCGACTACATCGGGGTTTACAGCATATTGCGTTGATCAGTCCGGAGTTCCGACCAGGCGGAAACCTGTCCATGGAAGATGCCTGAGCGATGGTGTTTTGCCTGGTGATTGATAAATTGCCGGGCCACTTATTGACTCCGCTCAGACGGGTTGTTGAAAACCGGCGGATAATAGATTTTGAAGGGTTGGAACTCTCGCACGGCTTGAGGAAGCAACGATGCGCCCAGCGCGATACTCGTTCGATTGCCCGCTGACTCTAACAGTCTATCGCTGCGGCCAAAAACAAGAATTGTGGGGTCGTGCTGCTGACATCAGTGAAGGTGGAGTGGCGGCCACGCTGTCCGAGACGCTGGAAGTTGGTGAGATTGCGCTGATTCGAGTCGAGATCGAGAAGAAGTCGGTAAGCCTTCGGGCGGCGGTGCGTTATCGCCGAGGTCATTTTTGTGGGTTCGAATTCTTGGCAACGTCGCCCGACCAGCGCGAAGCCATTAAATCACTCTGTGAGCGCCTTCGTCCGATTCCCGCAGCAAAGAATCGCGAACCATAAGAACTTGCCGGGACGTCTTGCACCTGCCTGCAAACAGGACCCAGATTCACTCCTCTAGACTGCGTAGGCGTCGGCTTTCGACGAACAGATGAACGCACTCGAAAAATTGCGAAGGAGTAGGCGCAAGTGCTTATGAATCAGATTCCTCGGCTCCCAGAAAACGAAGAGTCACGCTGATCTTGATACTGGGTGCTGGGAGCTTCGTGGGAGCAGCTCTGCTGATTCGCTCAATCGTGGCTGGGCTCTCAATCGACGGCGATGGGAAATGGAGTTAGACGCGCCGCTTGAAAACTCGCATAAGCGCTCCCGCGCTTGCAACACCCATGAGTTGCGAAAATCCAAAATACATTGCAGCGAAGGGGACGAGAACGGCAGGCCCCACGAGCAGTGGCTTACCAAACGGCAACAGCCGTTTGATCAGATACGCTAGCAGCGCGCTGGCAAGGGCGATTAACCAGAGTTTCGCGATGCGACTTACAGATGATGGCACGACGCCGATGCGCCCGTGCATGGCACTACGCAGCAGTACGAATTCCACCCATCCGGCGATACCAGCCGAGAATGTGAGGCCAGCTGTGCCCCATCGTTGGTCGAGTCCGAGTAGCCGTGGCAAGGGCAGCGCGCACAGATACCCAAGCCCGAGTGTGAGGACTACTCGCAGAACCGCGTACCTGAGCGGCGTACGCGTGTCACGCAATGCATAGAAGGCCGACGAGTATAGGCGGCCCGCGGTCGAGGCAAGAAGGCCGGTCGCAGAACCCGCGAGAACGGCCCAGACGAATAAGACATCTGCGTGTTGAAAATTTCCCGAACGATAAATCGTCGCGACAATTACATCACCCAAAACCACAAAGGCAACAGCCGATGGTATGACGAAAAACGCGATCTGTTCGAAACCCCGCATGAGTCGTCCGCGCAAAGCGGAGGCAATTTCTTCTGGGCTTCCCGTCGTGCTCGACATGGCAGGAAGCTCTGCAGCCGAAACCGCCATGCCGAAAAGGCTGACCGGCAGCGTATACAGGGTTTGTGCGTAGGCAAGGGCGGCGACCGCGCCGGTACCCAGAAAACTTCCAAGCCATGAGTCAACGTAGGCACTGATCTGAACAATGCCTCGGCTGAGAAAGACCGGAAAGAAGTTCTTTACGACTGTCTTTAAGTGAAGATTGGCGAAATCCGATCGAAGACGCAATGGCCGCAACAACTTGAGGACAATCGGAAGTTGAATCGCGAACTGCAATGCGCTTCCAAGAACGGAACCGATGGAGAGCAGGACGGCGAGGCGGGGTTGTGAGTGGTAGCGTCCTGCCCAGAGGAGCGTCGTTATCATCGCCACATTCCAAACAACCGGAGCGGCATAGGACAGGAAAAATCTCCGGTGGCTGTTCAAGATCCCCAGGCACCATGCCGAGAAGACCAGCAAGGCAGCGCCTGGAAAGAGAATCTGTACCAGACGGATGGTAAGCAGCCGTTTATCCCCGTGGAAACCTGGGGCAATAAGGTCGATCAACCAGGGCGTCGTGTAAATTCCGATCGCCACCAGAATTGCCGTAACCAGGAATAATAAAGCGAATGTGGCCTCCGCCAGCAGGGAGGCTTCCTCGCGGCGATCCTCGGCATTCAGCCTCGCATAGACGGGGATGAAGGACGCAGAAAGGACACCTTCGCCAAAAAGATTTTGCAGAATATTGGGAATGCGGAACGCTGCACGAAAGGCGTCGGCAGCATCGGAGTTGCCAAAATAATGCGCAAAGACTCGATCACGGACCAGCCCAACCAAACGGCTGAGCAGAATGCCAGCGGCTACGGCAACCGAATGCCTGCTGGTTGGAGATTGGTGGGCAGGTTTATCCAAAGCAGGATTATACGGATAACCTTTCAGAGGAAACGTCGGCAATTCAGAAAATACCCCAATTGTTGATGCAGATGTACTGAACCGCATGTCAGGCTTATTCGTAAGCTGTTCCAGCCGGTCTCAGCGGGAGTTCATGCTGTGAGCGCGATCTAGCAAACGCCCGTCTATCGACCAGGCGCCTGCTCCCGCTCGCAGCAAGAAAAGCAAGGACATCAGCATGGCGAAATCTGTACGTGCGTCGCTAATCATGAACCAGAAGCCCTGATTGGGCCGGAATAGTTCCGGAATTTTGGTCGTCGCTATGGCGGTGCCAATCACGATTAGGAGCGGCATGGCTGCAAATCGAGTGGCAAGACCGATTAAGACGAGAGTCCCACACAGGATCTCGAAGGTTCCCACGAAGTGAGCGGTAAAATACGGATGCGAAAACCCAATCTTGGTGAAGCGATTCACGCCCATGTTGGGGGCGATGTACTTAAGGATGCCCTGAGTGAGGAAGACCAGGCCAACGGCCAGCCGGATGAACAGGATCGAACGAGATTCCCAAGCCGGACGAATTGCTTTTGACCAGAAGGGCTGAGATGTATTTTCCATAAGCCGATTTAGCAGATTCTACTCGAGATTCGCTAACCCTATGCGAGTCACGGCACAGTTTTGGGAAGAGGTCGACATGGTCCTTCAGTAATTGGCTGACCGCCTAATCACGCCAAGATAGAGGGGTCGAAGGAGGAAGGAATCGATGAGTGTTAGGGATGAACAGGCTTTTGCGGGATGTTGTCAGGGGTCTAGAAACGGCGTGGAATCGGGGCGATAGCGTGGCTTGGGCAGAGTTTTTCGCCGAGGACGCGGATTTCATTCATATTTTGGGTGGACATTTCAGCGGTCGAATCGCGATCGAGCAAGGTCATCGCGTCATCTTCGATACCATCTACAAGGGCAGCACAAACAAGTACACGGTGAATAAAGTGCGGTTCACGAGCCCAGACAGCGCGGTGGTTTTCGTGTTGGCAGAGTTGAAGGTTTCACGGGAAGGCTTCCCCCCGGTGTTGCATGCTCGCCCCACTCTGGTTACCCAGAGAACGCCCGACGGCTGGAAAATCGTAGCCTTCCAGAACACCATGATTACTCCAGATAGTTCCTCCGGGCAGACTGCCCGCATTGCAACCGCATTGAATGATGCCATTGCAGAACACCATCCCATTAAGGGAATGACCAGCTGAGAACCTGCATCCCGAATTGCGCGCCCCCGGTCGGTTATCCCGGAGGTGTGCCTACTTCGGAATTCACCGACGCTAGCTTCGGGTGTTGACCAAGATACCGTATTTCCGCTATTATGGAAATTATGGCGACCGCTCTTACCAAAAAAAGCAGCGAATCCATTGCGAGGTTCGCGGATATGTTTTCAGCCATGGGCGTCGAGCCAAGGCTCCGCATTATGCAGTTGCTGTTGTCGGCCCATCCTAACGGGCTTGTCGTCGGAGAAATCCAGGAAGAGCTTGAGATTCCAAATTCGACTCTTTCCCATCACCTCGACAAGCTCCGGAATGAAGGACTCGTAAAGGTACAACGAGAGAGTACTTTCCTTCGATACACGGCAAATGCCGAGGCCCTTCAACAATTGCTCGGGTTCCTCTTTGCAGAATGTTGCACACGGAACCATGCCCTGAAACCAGAAGAAGTTGTTTCATGTTGCAAGTGAGGAGGATCCAATGAGCAGCACCAACATTAAGGCAGCAGTCCGTGAGAAATATGGAGAGGCTGCCCTACGAGTGAAGGATGGCGGGAGCTCTTGTTGCGGCGCGAGTCTAAACATGGGATGTGCTGATCCCATCACGTCCAATCTCTATAACACCGCACAGATCGCTCACATCCCCGAGGAGGCGCTGCGTGCCTCCCTGGGGTGTGGCAATCCAACGGCGTTGGCCGATTTGCATCCCGGCGAGGTCGTTCTTGACCTTGGCTCAGGAGGTGGAATTGACGTGCTCTTGTCCGCCCAACGCGTCGGGCCGAAAGGGAAGGCCTATGGATTGGATATGACGGATGAGATGCTGTCATTGGCAAATGAGAACAGGCGAAAGGCAGGGATGGACAACGTGGAGTTCCTGAAGGGAGAGATTGAGAGCATTCCGCTTCCCGATAATTCCATCGATGTCATCATCTCCAACTGCGTGATCAATCTCTCCGCCGATAAGGATCGAGTGCTTCGCGAAGCCTTTCGAGTTCTGAAACCCGGTGGACGGTTTGCTGTCTCCGACGTCGTAACCCGCGGTGAGATGCGCCCTGAAATTCGGCGGAGCATGCTTGCCTGGGTGGGATGTATTGCCGGAGCTCTCGAAGAGAACGAGTACCGTGCAAAGCTGAAAGCCGCTGGATTTGGCGGGATTGAACTCGAACCGACTCGTATTTATCGCGCCGAGGATGCAGGCGAGATTCTTCTCCATGAAGGCATAGACCTTGCCGCAATCGCTCCTCAGATCGATGGGAAATTCATGAGTGCCTTTGTGCGCGCGGTAAAACCCACGGCATCGTTTTGTTGCCCCCCAACGTGCTGCAATTGAGGAAATCAGGCATGGGGATCCCCTCGCTGGCCCTCTAAAAGTGGAATGCGTCCTACTTTGGAGCGTCCCCATCCAGCATTTGTTGCGTAACCTCATCCTCGCCAGAAAAGAACCGGCGCCCGGCTCCTTCTTCGGTCATCTTTTGATCGTGAAGCGTTTTGAATTGTGTCATCGCTTTCCGTGCATCCTCCGTGTTGCCAAGAGAGCGCTCGACCTGCGACAGCCGGTACCATGAAACCTCATTCTTTGAATTCAATTCGATTGCCCTTTGCAATTGCGGCAGGGCTTCTTGGAGTTTCCCTTGGGATGAGAGAACCGATGCTAGCCCCAATTGTGCCTCTTCGAAGTCGGGATGAAATTTAAGCGTCTCCTCGTACAGCTGCTGGGCCTCGGCAAACCGTCCTTCGGTCTGCCGGGCGTGTGCGATTTCATATGCCGCATTGCCGTTTTCCGGATCAAGCCGCAGTTCCGTTTGGAATTCTTGCTCGGCTTCGGCCAGATCTGCGTTGGAATTGGACTCCTGCGCACGTGCGAGCAAGGTGCGTCCTAACCGGTAGTGGATGGCTGGCTGATTCGGGTTGATCTTCAATACCTCGTGATATTCGGCGATCGCCGTCGCGAAAGATTCCTGGCTCTCGGCTGCCTCAGCCAGTGCTTGATGCCGCCAGATCGAATTTGGCGCGGCATGGACCAGCTGTCGCATCGTAAGGTAGGCATAATTTCCGAAGATTTTCCCGTTGTGATAGAGGACCTCCGGATCGGCGGGATATAGACGATTCAGTTCCAACGCGACCTCTACGGCTTTGCTGTCCTGCTTCAGGCCGGTGTATGCGCGCTCGAGCTGCAGGCCACACATTCGTCGGATCTCCGCGTCTGGGGAATGGAAGCCCTTCTCGAGAGCGGGAACAGCCTCGTTGTACCGGCCGAGTTCGGAAAGCGCCATGGCGAGCACTGCTGCCGATTTCCTAAGTCCCGGCTTAAGTTGCAGGGCGTGCCGCAGTTCCTTCACTGAGGGGCCATACATCCGTTCCTCGAAATAGATCAACCCCAGATTTGCGTGCACCTCCGCGATCTGCGGATTGGCGGCCGCCAGCTTCTCGAACGCTTGTTGCGCGTCGTGATACCGCCCGGCATTGAGTGCCTGTTGTGCCGCCTGGGATTGCTGTTCGAGCGAGCTCGATTCCTGGGGGAAGCAGAAGCAGGTTAGTGAGAACACGAGCGCCACTCCAAGGAGGCGCTTTCCAGAACCATTCATGGGGAGACTCTTTCTCCGTCAACTTTCGCCAGGCAGGAATTCTAGTTCAAAAAACACCGCCAGGCTGGACTAGCCTGGCGGTGCCTAGAAGCTCTCGGAGCGTTAGGACTCCTGGACTCAGAAGACCAGCTTTCCTCCAAGCTGAAGAATTCGACCCGGTCGTGCTGCCTGAACTTGGCCAAAGCCGGGGTTGTTCGGGTTGTTTCCTATCGGGGCACCGATTCCTGTGCTGGTGAATGGATCAAACCCGTATTGTGCGTGGTTGAATACGTTGAACGCCTCGGTGCGGAACTGGAACGACACTCTTTCGGTGAACTTGAAATCCTTGCCTATACCCAAGTCCCAGTTGTTGATTCCAGGGCCGCGCAGAATATCACGTCCGCTGCTGCCAAACTGTCCCGCCAGCGGCTGACAGAACGCTACGCCGGCAAGGCTCGGGTTCACGCAGCTCGACGCGGGTATATGTTGCGGGTTTGCCGGATCGAGAGGACTCAGACCAACCGTGTTGTTAAACCAATGATTAATATCCTTGTGGAATCCACTCGGATAGGGATTGCCGATGACATTGCAACGCTGAGTAAACGACAGCAGCAATCCATTGGCATCATTGCAAAGGATAGAGAATGGGAAACCGCGCTGGAATGTCGCGATGGTGGTGAGCTGCCAGCCGCCCACAGCTGCATCCAGCGCCTTGCTCATACCGCCGCCGAACCGTTTCCCGCGGCCGATTGGAAGTTGATAAACCGCGCTTGTCACAAAGCGGTGATCAACATCAAAATCGGAGCGCCCATAGTCCAGGCGCGCGTCATGTTCGTTCATGTGTCCTGCGAAGGCGTTGGTGGAGCCCACTCCCGCGGCAGCCGACTTATCGTCAAGACTCTTCGCCCATGTGTACACGGCAAGAAGCGCGACCGAGCCTGTTCGATGCTCCAGTTTGAGGTTGCCGGCGTTGTACTTCGAATATCCGTTGTATTCGCTGTCGAGAAAACCGAGTCCCGAAGTGACGTGCTGGAACGGCCTTCGGGCCGCGACCGGACAATCTCCGGATGAGGGGTTCCCATTCGCGAGCGGGTCACAGGCGGATGGATCCAGTGGAGGTAGCGGCTGCCCAATATTAATTCGGTTGAGCAGGTGCGTGCCTTTGTTTCCAACGTAATTGGCTTCGAGAGTCGTATTGCGAGCCAGCTCCCGTTGCACAGAAAAGGACCATTGTTGGACATAGGGGTTGTGAGGATGCTCGGAGATAATCACCGCAAAAAATTGACCGCCATCCTTGGCTGCGCTCACCTGGTGGAGAGGAACCGGGGGAAACATCTGGTTGGTGGTCTTTGGTAGGCAAGGGTTCTGTCCTGGCCCGCCGCACGAACTGGAAGTGTCCAGAGTGGGATTGTCCGTGGCACGGACGACGAAAGGATAGATATCGCCTGAGTCGTCGATTTCACGGGTTTCAAATGAATCGAAGAAAATCCCGTAACCGCCGCGAATTACAGTCTTGTCACCGAGTCGGTAAGCCAGCCCGATTCTTGGTGCAAAAGGCTTTTTCGATCCACTCATTGGATTCGGCCGCCCGCAGTAGCTGTAAAAGTCGTTTCCACTTGGAGCGATTGGGCCGCCGAGACTCTGTACGGTTTGCGTTCCCAGCGCCTTATCGGCGTAGCATAGTCCTCCTAGAGGATTACTGGTATCAAACCAGAACATCTTGTTGTCCTTCTCGGTAGGGACTGACCGATAATCCCACCTCAGGCCCAGATTCACCGTCAAGCGGGGAGATACTTTCCAGTCATCTTGTACGAAAGGAGCAACGTACATGAACCGATACTGGTTCAAATTGCCAGCAACATTGGTGGGACTGAACGGCCCAGGCTGAAAGGTGGATGCGTTGTTGTAATAGCCCAAAAGGAAATCGGCCAAGGCATTGCCCGTCCCGCACCAGGTGGTGGGACAGGTTCCACTATTGCTGTTGGTGATGATGGTCTCATTCGCAAACCCAAAGTTACCGAGAAAATCGGCTGAAAGATCGCGCTTTTGAAGCCAACGGCGATAGTCGAAACCGGTGCTGATGGTGTGCTTGCCTGTCACCAGCGTGAGCGAATCCGAAAACTGCCAGGTCGGGATGTCACTGGTTGTGGTGTCATTTCCTTGGCTTCCAACCGAGCTCGATAAGGTTGCAGGGAACGAAATCGTCGGAAAAAGACGTGCGTACGCAGGCAAGTTTGGATACACGCCGGTGATTCCCAAAGCTGAAACTTGCGAGGAGGTGACGGGA